>OMAM01000524.1_pt1 | contig 19971 bp, 19 predicted proteins | sample 1644621 | NCBI WGS metagenome assembly OMAM01 (sample SAMEA103958120, study PRJEB25191) | human gut metagenome | biome: human-associated habitat [ENVO:00009003]; feature: intestine environment [ENVO:2100002]; material: feces | place: Germany | collected 2013/2015 | reverse complement strand
ACGGCGTTATCCCCAGCAATACCGACCGTGGCTATGTCATCCGTCGCATATTGCGCCGCGCAATGCGTCACGGACAAATGCTGGGGCATCGCGGGGCGCTGCTGTCCAAACTGTACCCGGCGTTGATTACCGAAATGGGCGCGGCGTATCCGGAACTGGCACGTGAAGAAAAGCGTGTTGTCGAAATTATTCAAAATGAAGAAAACGCGTTTGCGGATATGTTGCAAAACGGCATCAAACTATTAGACGTTGAAATCCCCAAGGTACAAAATGGCATTCTGCCGGGCGACGTAGCATTTAAGTTATTCGACACGTATGGATTTCCGCTGGATTTAACCCAGATGATTCTGCGTGAAAAAAATATAGACGTGGACGTGCCGGCATTTGAACGCGCGATGGCCGAACAAAAGGAACGCAGCCGTGCCAATACCAAGGGCACACGCACCCTGTGGGAATCACAGGTTCAGTTACCGCCAACCGACGATACGACAAAATATGCGCCTGTTGACACAATGGAATCCAAGGTGCTGTCAATCCTGCGCGACGGCGAATTTGTGCAAAGTGCGGACGCCGGTGATAATGTAGAGGTCGCATTGGATAAAACAAACTTCTATGGCACCCAGGGTGGCCAGGTTGGCGATGCCGGCGAATTGGTATCGAACGGAAAAACCGTTATGACCGTGACCGAAGCCGCACGTGTTGATCACGTTGTTATACACAAAGGCACCCTGACCGCGCCATTGTCTGTCGGTGACACAGTACAGACAAAAATCAACACCGCCACGCGTCAGCAAACGGCACGCGCACATACGGCAACACATCTGTTACAGGCGGCTTTACGCCACGTGCTGAACGAAGATGTCGAACAACGCGGATCCAAGGTTTCGCCGGATTCGGTACGATTTGACTTTGCTTTTGGGCGTGCAATGACCGCAGAAGAAAAACAGGCGGTTGAAGATTTGGTCAACAAATGGATTTCGTCCGATATGCCTGTTGCACACGAAGAAATGTCACTGGACGATGCAAAAAAACGTGGTGCAATGGCACTGTTTGGTGAAAAATACGGCGACACGGTAAAGGTTATCACCGCGGGCGACGTATCGTGCGAACTGTGCGGCGGAACGCACGTATATCACACCGGCGAAATAATCCGCGCACGCGTGAACAAGGAAAAATCTATCAGCAGTGGTATTCGCCGTATAACTATGTCCGTCGGAACATTGGCGGAATAAAAGAACGGGGCATCCGCCCCGTTTTTATTATTAGTTACTGTAATAACAATTCGCCGTATATGTGTATGAACCAGTACTGTCGCTGCCGGTGGTGCCAGACGGCAAATAACACGCCGTTACACCACCCGTATTTTTATCGGCACTGGTACCGCCATTGGGACACGATTGGCACGCAACACCGGACAAATAATATCCCGGCTTGCACGATGTATATGTTTTTGTCGTAGCAGTACAGGCAGCATTTGCCGCACCGCATACAAATGCCCCGACCAGGGGTATAATAATAGTTTTTCTCATATTATAACTCCCTTTTGCAATAGCACTTGCTAGAATCGGTTGGATTTGCGTTATATACATAACAATCATAAGTGGAAGTAGTTGCGTTGCACGTGCCGTACGCCTGGCTATAATAACCCGTACTGTCACTGCCACTTGTCGCGCTGCGCGTACATATTTTTTGTGACATATCATACGTCCAACCATTGGGACAATTATATGCTGTGCCAGTCAGACCATTTGGACAGCAACAACCAGAAAAAATAAGATCTGTGCACTGTTTTGCGTTGCGGCACGCCAACGCAGGCAACGCCACTGCATTGCGCATTGATGCCACCACGCACACTGCCGTCACGGCCAGAAAATATATTGGTATTTGTTTCATTTTCTATCCCTTTTGTTTTTGATTAAACAAAAACCGCCAAAATCTGGCGGCCGGGGATTAGAAAAATCATAAACAGAAATGACCCCGCGATTTTTGGGCAAATGCCCTGTTGTATAGTCGCAGACCCCCGACCGGTTACAATCGGGATATAAACACGCATTTGCGTGCTTTTTTGGATTACGGTGCATATTGCAACGTCTGTTTATGGGATTTTCTAGATCCCTGAAGCCGGCGTCCCCGCCAGTTCAAAAGTTAGTATAATTTAACAGCGTAAAAAATGCCACATTTTATTTTTTACAGGAACAAACAAAAAACGCGCCGATGGCGCGTTTTTTATTTCTGAACAAAATGCACACTGTACTGCGGCTTTTTATCCGCACCCAATGACGCACGGACAACCTTGTTCGATGCGGTTTGAACCGCACGTATCAGGTTTGCCCTGTCTTTGCGCTCTGTTTTTGTCAGATTGTCAATCGCACGTGTTATTTCAATCTGAATCTGGCGCTTCATAAATCCAGTGTCGTCGGTTTCAAATATACCGGCACTGGAAACTTCTGGCGTGCCCTTCAGAAAACCACGCTTGTCAACCGGCAATGTAACAAATATTGCCCCGTTGGTGGCGATTTTCTTGCGCGTTTTGTACACCGGGTCATCGGTGCTGCGTTCGGTTTCGCCCTCCATCACAACGAATCCGGTTTCGATTGTTTCGGCAATATAGGGCGCTTCGCCATCGGACAATGCAATCATTTCGCCGTTGTGCAATACCATCATATACTTTGCACCACCGCGTTCCATCGCCATTTTTCCGTTCAGCATTTCATTGATGTAATCACCGTGCATTGGAACGGAAACCTGGGGATGAACCATATCATAGAAGCGTTCAAATTCCGGACGACCGGCGTGACCACTGGCGTGCAGATGATCTGTATCATAAATAGTGTGTGTTTTGATACCCATACGCGCCAATTTGTTATACAGGTATGAAACGTCCTGTTCGCGACCCGGAATAATAATAGAACTGAACAAAACAGTATCCGTCGGTTGCAGTTTCATTTCTTTTACGTGGCCACGACACAAACGCGTCAACATCGCGAACTGTTCACCCTGGGAACCAGTCAGGAATATCGCCTGTTTTTCAGCAGGTAAATCCTTGATTTCACTATGCAGGTAAACATCGTCCTTGTTCAGGTATCCAAATTCTATGCCCATTTCACGAAATTCCGGCAGCCCGACAAACGGCACCGGGTTCGGATTACTGCGTTCCTTTATCGCAGCAACACGACCGGCGGCACGGGCGGCTTCAGAAAACATTTTCATACGCGCGATTGAACGTGAATAACCCGTTACCAGAACACGTCCAGGGGCGTTTTTCATAATTTCAGTCAATGTGTCGCGAACCTGAACCTCGGTCGTTTGCGGCTGCTGGCGCGATGCGGATGTTGAATCGGACATACACGCCAACAACTTCGGATCCGAACCAATTTCACGCAGACGCGCATAATCGGTCGGTTCTTCTATCGGATTATCGTCGTTAAATGTCCAGTCACCGGTATGCAGAACTTTGCCAGCACCGGTTTTGATTATCAACATTTGTGCTTCTGGCACCGAATGGGAAACGTGGAACGTTTCAACTTCGAACGGGTCCAAATTCAATGTCGCACCGTGATGATCAAATTCAATAATGTCGCGTTCCGGATTAAAATCTATTTCAACACCGCGAAACGTCTGACGCAGAATTTCCGCCGGAAAACGTGTGCAGTAAATCGGCTTTCTAAATTTCGGCCATACGAATTTTAACGCACCAATGTGGTCTTCGTGGCCGTGGGTCAGAACAAATCCGACAACGTCCTTTTTACGTTTTTCCAACCAGGTTGTATCACAATACTGAACATCGCCGGCACCGATTTCTTCTTCCAAAAATCCCATACCGCAATCAACAATCAGATACTTGCCCTTGTACTTATAAACGTACATATTCTGACCGATATGTTCCATACCGCCCAGCGCCATAAAGTACAACTTTTCGTCGTTTTTATCATTTTCGTGTTTATTCATACCGGTTATTTTTGCCGGCTTTTTAGGTTCCGTGCCGACAACTGTTTCCGGCGCGTTTTGCTTTTCTTTTACTTTTACCATTATAAATCCTTTTTATAAGTTACACTTTTGCGCCACCACACAATCCATTGCTAATAAAGAAAAAATCTTTATTTGTAGTGAATCTGTGGCGGCGCGGCATTTGTCCCCGCGCGATAATCAAAACATCTAATTAAAACAACGGGGATTTATTTTTCCAAAATCAAGGTTGATTCTGAAAAATCTCTCTTACCCCAATAATATTAGTATATTTTCAAATAATTGCAAGGAGAAATAAAAATCACCGCCCGTTTGGGCGGTTTTATATATAACTGTAAAAATATCAAAATATATTATTTCTTCCAAAATGCGAAACCGGAACGGCGTTCGGATTTTTCAGCACGCTGTTTGCGGTCTTCGGTGGCGCGACGACGCTCCGCACGGCGTTCCTGGAAACGACGCGCCGATTCTTCGTCACGATGAATCAGTTTCAACGTGGTAACCGACAATTTATCATTGCGAACTTCATCTTCGAATTCGACAATATCATTTTCATTCAGAAATCTGATACCCGCAGCTTTCAATGCACTGGAATGAACAAATACATCGTCTGTATTGCCGTTTTCGTTTGGTGTGTCCGGTGTAATAAATCCGAAGCACTTTTTACCATTGTACCATTTTACTTTGCCTTGACGCATAATGTGCCTTCCTTTCTTATGCTTGTTATGGTTCGTATAAACAGGCACGAACCTGTAATAATTGTTGCCGATAAAATGCGTGAAAGCAAGAAAAATTCCCCCCCCACGTTTATGGTTTGATTTCCCAGCCCGTCGCGGGGGGTATAACATACTTTATTTACTGGATTTCTTGTAATAACGCTGAACTTCTGTCATAACAAAGTTAAACAGTTTCCCGGCCATAGTATCCGACGGCACTGTCCAATCGTGCTGAAAATACGGCATCGCCGAAACCAGAATAAAACGAGCCATAAAATGAAAGATTTCACTTTCCTGGGCCTGGGTCAATTTGGCCGGTGCATTTTTAATGCAAAAAACTTCGTTTTCAATGGCGTTATCCAATTTGTCAACGATTATGTCCAATATACGTGACGGATAGTACAATTTGCACGGTTTTGGAAATCCGTCAAACATAGACACGTCTGTACCCTGGCTGTACAAAATATTCCAACCGACACGGTCAAACAAATCTTCCAGGCACTGGCAAATCATCAGGTTATATTCTTTGACACCGCATTCCATAAAATCCGCCAGTTTGCGTTCAATATTCGCGCTGGTCACAGCGTTTTTTCGTGTTTTTGTATTTTCACTTTTGCGTGAAATTTCATAATGTCCGTGCGTTTTACGTTCAAATTCAAAAAATGTACGAACCTGGCATATGATTTCCATCGGAACAATACGACCGTTTGTGCCTATATCGATTATCAGTTTCGCATCACGATAATTGCGCGGATTTTTCATATCATAAAAATTATCACGCACAGATAAAATTCTGTCTGGCATCATATCACAAACACGTTCAATAAACGTTCGTGCCTGGGGTATTAAATCAAACAGACACTTTACACGCCAAACATCTTGCAGGCGCATACGCGGACGCGGAACCTTGTCCAAAGCACGCACCAATTCCACGGCGATTTTTTCGTGCCCGGAACCAATTATCGACAACACGGTTTCCGACGGCGTAGAAATATATTTTTCATTTAATTTTGCGCGTATCTTATCTGCAACAGCACGCGCGGACGCTTCACGTTCGTGTGACGAAATAACGCGATATACAGTATTTGCAACTTCGTCCACATACGCAGCGTAATATTTACCAGTAACCTTGTCCAATGCGCGGTCTATACTTTTTTGTGCGCCAACAATAACTGTCACGATTGACGATACCGCCAAATCAATCTTATGCCCTGCGCCACTGGTAAAAAACTGGTTTCGCATAGGATCAGCGTCCAGACGGTGATGTACAATATACGGCGACAAAGGATTGATATCTGAAACCTTTATCGGTTCATCAATCGCGCTGTCGGTGGCGTAGTCATATCGCATAACGGGTGCCTTTGGCGCACCAAAACATTTACCAAGAAAATAAAACACTTCACGAAACCAACGCATACTGTCGGAATACAGTTCCGACAGATAAGCGGCCGCTTCGTCATTTATACGTCCGGATTGTCTGGCCTCTTCTATGGCTTGTTGATTTTTCCGGTCGTGTTCAGCCGTCAAATCAGCGGCATAACCTTCGGAATATGATGATGATGACATTGCAAAGCCCCCTTTTATTTCATTATCGGGAACAATATAACATCACGCAGGGTCGGTGCATCAGCAACTATTGAAAAGAAGCGGTCAATCCCCAACCCCAGTCCGGAAATCGGCGGCATACCGTGTTCCATAGCACGCAGGAAATCTTCGTCCAAGTCAAATGCTTCGTCATCACCGGCGGCCTTGTTCTTGGCCTGTTCTTCAAACGCGGCACGCTGAACAATCGGGTCAACCAATTCGGAATACGCCTTTATCAATTCCGCACCGCATACAATCAGTTGGAATATATCTATACGGCGATTATCCGCATCATTACGGCGCGCCAACGGTATTAAATATGCCGGATAATTGTACACGATTGCCGGTTGGACAATCTGGTCACGAATTTTACGCTTAAACACATAGTCAACAATAGACGGCACGGATTTCAGCGGTTCCAGTTCGTCCGCACCAAACATACCCGCGGATATCAGTTGACGCTTTAATGCATCGGTATCGGAAAATTCCAGAATATCCACCCCCAGTAATTCGTTCATACGTGCGGTGTAATCGATTTCTTCATATTTGCTGAAATCCAGTTTGGTCCCCTGGTATTCAATCTGTAATGTACCGCGCAATTCCATCAGCAATTTCTGAATCATTTCCCAAGAAAATTTAATATTATCACGGAAATTCCAATATGCCGCATACCATTCCAGCATTGTAAATTCCTGCAGATGCATTGCATCCATACCCTCGTTCCGGAAATTCTTGCCCAGTTCATATACACGGTCGAATCCGGCGGCAATGGTCTGCTTCAAAAACAATTCCGGCGCAATACGCAGATAAAAATCAGCGTCCAACGCATTGTGATGAGTAATAAACGGACGCGCAGCGGCGCCACTGGCGACAACCTGCATAATTGGGGTTTCAACTTCTACAAATCCGTTATTATTCAAATATTCACGTATCAAGCGCAGCATCTGAAAACGCATTTTCATTGTGCGACGCGTGTCTTCGTTAGATATGATGTCCAAATAACGCTGGCGATATCTGGTTTCCATATCGGTCAGACCGTGGAACTTTTCCGGCAACGGACGCAGTGCCTTGGACAAAATATCATATTTTGCCACACGAACCGTCAATTCGCCCGCAGTCGTATGATACAATTCCCCGTCAATCCCGATAAAATCGCCCAGATCAACGTTCGCCTTCATAAACTTGTACTGTTCTTCACCCAGTTCTTCACGCGACATAGAAAACTGAATTTCGCCGTCGATATCATAAATACGGCCGAACATCAACTTGCCCAGCCAACGCAAAGCCGTCACACGCCCGGCCAAGCGTACGTGCGTACCGTCCGCCAATTCGCGCGCGTCACAAATTCTGTGTGTGCGGTCATATTTGTCTTTCCAAACAACACCGTCGCGGGCGCGAATATTTTCCGCCTTTTGCAGACGCGCCTGTAATTCGTTAGTTGATATTTTTGTCGTGTTGTTTGCGTTTTCTGACATTTTGTTTCCTTTTTAGGGGTTAAAAATTAAAAAACGGACGCATAAAAAGTGCGTCCGTCAAATTCTGATGGTCGCACCGCGTCAATTAAAGAATTTCAAAACAATTTTCATTATCAATGTGACCCTTAAAAAATTAGTGCGCGAAAAAATACATTACGGACTGTACTTCTTCACACAAAACTTTGGTGCGAGCAAAGTACTTCGCCTGCGGCTCGCCTCGCAACCCTCCGGGTTCTCGCCCCTTTGCATTACGGACTGTACTTCTTCACACAAAACTTTGGTGCGAGCAAAGGGGCTCGAACCCTCGACCTCAACCTTGGCAAGGTTGCGCTCTAGCCAACTGAGCTACGCTCGCACTGTGTCGCATATTCTGACATATCTTTTTTTACATTGCAAGTAATTTTTTATCGCACGTTTTGCCGGCCAAAATATTTCAGTGAATCCAATGTGTATTGGCGTTGTTCCAGCTCCAATCGTTGACGCTGAATATCAATTTCACAACGTTTCAGTTCGTTCGCCTCGTTTAATTCGTCCACAATACAATATGCCGCAAACATTGTCATCATTATCCCCAGTGCGATAAAAAAATACCGACCCCCAGTCAATTTTACTTTGACTGGGGCGCCGATAATGTTTCCGGATACTTCACGTCGTTCCAACATATTTACAACCATTTCCACGGTTGCACAACCTTTAACAAGCTGTACGCCGTGCGTTTATCAGTAAACGTGTGGCCACAGCGCGGGCAAACGATAAACGGTGATATAACGGCCTTGGTCTTTTTGAATATGGAAATCCATATCAACAGCCCCAACAGCCATACCGCTATGACCAATCCCCACGCAACATAGCCAAAGTACTGGTCAACAGTATCGGTTATTACCGTTATAACCTGGACATCAGATGCGGCCAAATCATCATATATCTTGGTCGCCACCGGCCAGGACGACGGACGCCACGGATAAACGTGTTCAATGCCATAGTTGGTCAACAATGTCGTGCCCAGACCGCCGGTGCTTTTGTCCAGCTGCGTCTTTATAACATCGTCAATCATATCGTCAATTTGAACCTGCAGAACACTGGTCAACTGTGTTTCTATTTCGTCCAGTTTTTCGTTCACCAGCGCAGCGGTATCGTCAACCTTGGCAATGGCTTGGTTTGCCTTGTCTATGCCTTCGTTCACCTGGTCAACGCCCTTGTTCACTTCACCCAGTGCCTTGTCCACACCACTGGTGTCAATGCCGAACATATTGGCCAGACCACTCAATTTACCGACCTTTTCGGTTGTTTCTGTAACCTTGGCGGTGGTGTCACTGGCCTGGGCTGTGACATCTTTTGCCTTGTCGGTGGTATCAGTTACAACGTCAACCGCGTCTTCGACCATACGAACCTTGTCAACGGCAAATGCAACCGGCTTTTCCAGATTGATTGCGTCTTTTATACCGTCCAATAGTTTTTCATACTGTTCGACAATGTTACGCTGCAAATCAAAGAACATTGACACAACAATCGATTTCTTTATCGGTTGTGAATAAGTGTTCTTTACATACAATGGCGCCGCAATTACCAGCGCAATCCATATAAGCGACACAACCGCAAATATAATCTTTATACGCGTTACAAACGATTTCTTTTTCTTTACCGTTTTTGCGCCGCCTTGGTCGATAACTTCGACTTCTTTCTTTTTTCTTGGCATAGCTATCTCCTTTCCTTATTGATATATGCAGTTTAATAAATTATGGGATTTTATTTCAACCGTTTTTATCGCGTATTTTCATTAAATCGTGCAATTTCATCGGCCATTACTTCACGTATCGTTTTCAATCCCGGCAAATTTTGTTGATATGCCATAACCTGATTTACCGTATTATGATATATCGCCGCATCACGCTTGTTATCAAACGCCGCAATTTCCGTTACAGGCAGCATTTCATATTGTCTATTTCCGGTGTTGCGACATACCAACGAATATATAAACGTTAAATTTTTTACGGACTTTACCGCCGTCGCCAGATACAGCCGGTCTATGTTATTCAAAACCAACTTTGGCACACCAGGCGTCGGTTTGGTATTCTTGTTTATTATTATCGTATTTCTATCGTCTGATTTCATTATTCTTCACCTGTATATTTTGCTATAAAATCTTTTTTGAATTGGGCAAAGCATCCCTGCTCTATGGAATTACGAATATCACGCATTAAATCCTGGTAAAACCACAGGTTATGCTGTGTCAGCAATGTCGCCCCCAGTATTTCATTACACTTTACCAAATGATGTATATATGCACGCGACAACTTGCACGCTGGGCATCCGCATTTATCGTCCAGCGGCGCCGCATCATCACGAAAACGGGCATTCCGCATATTCATTGTACCGTGCCGAGTAAACGCCTGGGCGGTGCGCCCCGCACGCGTCGGCATTACACAATCAAACATATCAATACCACGTTCAACCGCGCCCAATATATCCAACGGGGTCCCCACACCCATTAAATACCGCGGCCGATTATCTGGCAGCAGCGGTGTTGTCGTTGCAATCATATCAAACATAACATCCTGGGGCTCGCCCACGGCCAGGCCACCAACCGCATAGCCGTCAAATCCGATATCAGTCAGTTGTTTGGCCGATTTTTTACGTAAATCCGCAAAGTCCGCGCCCTGAACAATACCGAATATTCCATAACCCGGCCGGTCGATAAAGGCGTCACGACTGCGGCGCGCCCACCGTGCAACCATTTCCACATTTTTTTCGACACGTTCACGCGGCGCCGGCAAATGCAGACACTCATCCAACGCCATTGTTATATTTGAATCCAGTTGATGCTGAATATGAACGGAATCTTCGGGACGCAGAAAATGCTTTATTCCACCGTCTATGTGCGATGTGAATTCAACGCCCTCCTCCTTCATTTTAACCAGGTTAGACAGTGACATAACCTGAAAACCGCCACTGTCGGTCAAAATGGGGCCGTGCCAACCGCTGAATTTATGCAGTCCGCCCATTTGTTCCACTAAATCCCCACCAGGCCGCATCATCAGATGATATGTATTGCCTAAAATAACCTGGGTTCCGGTGGCCGCAACCTGGTCCATTGTCAGTGCCTTTACCGTGGCGGCGGTTCCAACCGCCATAAATGCAGGCGTCTGAAAAGTCCCGTGCGCTGTTTCCACCGCGCCGCGCCGTGCGTTACCGTCCGTTGCCAATAATGTAAATTTTAACGACATTTGTTTTCCTTACTTAAAATTTTCACGCCACACTGCCCCCAGGTCGGTATCAAAATCCGCGCCCTGGGTCAAAATGGATATAGGGCCATCAAAATAACCGTCAGTCCATTTGGCAATTTATGTAATTGTGGTTCGAATTTCATTGTTTGTCCCTTTTATCTGGTATTCTGCGCGGCAGACATCACAATTTGTTGTTGCTGCATACGATGAATTTCATTTTGCATTTGAGCATACAGGCGTTGCAATTCTATGACCTGGCGCCCCAGTGCAAACGTATTTGTTTGCAGAGCGGTTTGGTTTTCGTTATTTTGTTCGACCATACGTTCCAAATCGGCAATACGCTGTTGCGTCTTTTTATATTCTTTTTCCAGTTTTTTGTATTCTTTATTTTTGTCCAGTGTTTTGCCGTTTTTATTGATAAATTTATCAATCAGTGACTGGGCCGTACGTGATTTTACTATCATCGCGCCCCATTTGAACGCGGCACGACGACCGGCCTTGGACTTCATAAAACGACCAAATAATTTTGGGTTTGCTAAAAAACGTAACCATACTGGCATTTATCACTCCTTCCTTATTCCGTTTTTTTGAACAACAAACAACAATCCCCATACGAAAAAAATCTGTATTTTTCCGCAACAGCGTGGGCATATGCGTTCTTCATTTCATCCAGTCCCGAAAATGCCGACACCAACATAAACAATGTCGATTTTGGTAAATGAAAATTAGTCAGCAACACATCTACCGCACGAAAATTATAGCCCGGTGTAATAAAAATATCCGTACTGCGACAAATTGGGACTATGCGCTTGCATCGCGCAGATTCCGGCAATTTACAGTTGTCGATTGCCGCGCTTTCCAACGTCCGCATAGACGTTGTTCCAACCGCAATTACGCGTTTTGCGTTGTTTATTATGTCGGCCTGTTCCGGTGTGATACAGCACCATTCGCTATGCATTTTATGTTCGTTCAGATTTTCAGTTTTTACTGGCATCCAGGTTCCCGCCCCAACGTGCAGTGTTATCTTTACAATTTTTGCACCGCGGCGTTCTATTTCGTCCATCAGTTCCGGCGTAAAATGCAGTCCCGCCGTCGGCGCCGCCATAGACCCCACTGGGTCGGCATAAACCGTTTGGTAACGTTCACGATCCGCGGTTTCGGCCGCACGTTTCATATACGGCGGCAATGGCATTTTGCCCACCGCATCCAACACCGCAAAAACATTGTCACACAAAAATTCCAGTTTCAGCCCGCTGTCGTCATCCCTGGCCAGGACGCGTGCGGTTGTTTTACCGTCATCCAGTGTCAATATTTCGCCAACCGGTATTTTATTGAACTTTTTACACAGTCCCCACCAAACTTTATCATTTTTCGCGGTATGCAGTGTTATTTCGTGCACCGCCCCACGTGAATCCGTCGCATCAAAGCGCGCCGGTATCACGCGTGAGTTATTAAAAACAACGACGTCGCCCAGTTGCAGATAATCCACAAAGTCGCGAATATGCGCATCAGATAAACTGTTTCCATTTACCACCAGCATACGTGACGCATCACGTGCAGCCAACGGGTGCGACGCTATCAATTCGGCGGGCAGTTCAAAATCAAAATCAGATGTATGTAACATTGTTATTTCTTAAATTCCAGACCCTGGTCGGTATAATTTTCAGCCGTGTTTTCCCAATTTGGCTCAACCCGCACAAACAGATGCAATCGTGCGTTCACACCCCACTGATTCTGTATATCGTGGCGTGCGGCCGTACCGATTTTTTTCAACTGAGCCCCACCGCGGCCGATAACAATCTTTTTATGGGCGTCATTTTGCACGGCGATTTTCTGGTATATATCCAAAACACCATCACTGTCCACATCAACGCGTTCGGTCACAACATTTATGTGATAAGGCAATTCCTGGTGAATATACTTATAAATCTTTTCCCGCGTCAGTTCCGACAGATATAAATTATCCGGTACATCCGACGCATCGTGCGCATCGAACAAATACGGGCCAGCTGGCATTACGGCGGCCAACGCGTCCAGCATTTGATTCACCCCGTCGTTTTTCAGTGCCGAAATCATAAATATTTCACGTGGGTGCGCCAATTCGTTTATTTCCGCGGTCAGCGGCAACAAATCCGGCTTTGATACGGCATCAACCTTGTTCAATGCAACGAACAGATTTTTATGATTTCCGATTTTTTCAACCAGTTGACGTACCGTTTCGGTCACACCCTTTTGCGCGTCAATGACCAGTAATATGGCGTCCGCGTCCGATGTTGCGGAAAACGCCGCATCAACCATAGCCCGATCCAAACGTCGCGCCGGACGAAATATCCCGGGCGTATCAACAAATATCAGTTGACGATTACCCACCATTTTAACCGCCCGCAGGTTTGTCCGCGTGGTTTGAACCTTATGCGAAACAATTGATACCTTGCGCCCCATAATTTGATTTATCAGGGTGCTTTTACCCGCATTTGTCGGGCCAACTATTGCAATAAATCCAGAATACGTTTTTGTCATACCCGAACAATAGCACACCAAATTAAAAAGTGAATAAAAATCTTGCAAACACGCGCCCCTGTTGTACAATCCGCAACGGAGAGCCGAACGTATAAAGGATTTATTTATGCAACTGACCGGTCCGGAAATATTGCGCCGTATGCGCGTACCAAATATGAATAACCCCGAATATAAACCAGATATTATAATTAAACCCTTTGATGAACAGTGTTTGGGCAGCAACAGTTATGATTTGCACCTGGGCAATCAGTTAAAGGTGTACAAACGCACACTGCCATACGGAATGCGCCCGGCGATTGAATACAAGCGTGGCAAGACGTATTCTATGCGTGACTGGTTTGATGATTATGGTGCATATTTGGAATATCATCAGCATCCAGAAAAATACGACCCACGAAATCCAAAATATTTACTGGATCCGTGCGATGCCGCATCACACGAAACCATTGATATAGAAATACCAACTGGCGGGCTGATTTTATCACCAGATATCGGATACCTGGGGCATACGGTGGAATATACCGAAACATACAACCTGTTTCCATATATCGACGGCAAATCATCAGTCGGACGTAATTTCATATTAAATCATCATACGGCCGGCCGCGGCGACGACGGATTTTGCGGACAATGGACATTGGAAATCAAAACAATGTACCCGACCGTCGTATATCCCAATATGCGTATAGGCCAGATTTATTACGAACAATTCGTCGGCGACAGAAAACCATACAATGAAAATCGCGCCAGCCACTACAGCGGCCAAATGGGTCCGACCCCGGCGGCCGTTATACCGATTGAGAATATATTACAAAAACAGCGTTGATTACGTACGCTTTTAACCTTGATTTAACGCGTATGTATGATATTATTATAGCGCATTGGACGATTACCAATGCGGGGTGTAGTGACCCGATGTATAAAAACTCCAACCAAGGTTGGAGGGTTACGAATATATCGAATAAGTAACACTATTTATACAATAGTCACTAACCTCCAACCGCCCCTGATCACGGCGGTGTTTTTATTAAACCCAAAACTATGGAGGGGGGAAATGGTTGTTATGGTGGATGCACGCCAATATGGCGATTGTGTTAAATGTGCGCGTGGAATGCTGGGGCTGTCGTATGACGATGCCGCAAAACTGTTATAAATGTCAAAAAGCAATTACAAGGCCTGTGAACGTGGCAGTATGATGTTTCCCGAAGGTGTATTATATCGTATGTTTTACGCTGGGTTTTCGTTACTGGCATTTCGCCGCCGCGATAAATACCTGAAACAAAAATACAAACAAGAGCAATCATAGTTGATGGTTGCTCGTTACTAGTTACTCGTAACTCGACCTGTCATTAGACGTACAGGTTACGAGTATCGAGTCACGAGTTACGAACAACTAAAAAACCGGGGTGAACCCCGGTTTTATTAAATACTGTCGGCGTTTATCCAACGACCGTTGCGCAACAGACCGGGGGCCATACCCTCGTTACTGCGCAGGGCGTCAATTACGCTACGTGCCTGGGACGCATCCAGGTTCACGATACGAACCTTGTACATATCGCCTTCTTGGACAACGACGGCGTTACCATATTTAGCCATACGTGACGCCAATGAATCAGCACTGTCCTGGGCATAAAATGCCGCAACCTGGACACTGTATTCACCAGCGGTGGCCGGTGCCGGTGTTGTTACACCCGGCGCCGTTGTCGTTGTCACAACCGTTGTTTCAACAACTGGGGCCGGCTGCTGAACGGGCTGTGCCGGTGTTGACGCGCCGATTGTAGCGTTTTTAACCGCAATGGATTCGTTCGCCATAACCTGAACCTGAACCTTGGTCTGGCCGTTCATACCGATTTTTTGCGCCGCGGCCGGTGACAAGTCCATAATACGCGTATTTACAAATGGACCACGATTGTTCACACGAACAACAACGGACTGGCCATTATCCAAATTAGTTACGCGCGCGATTGTCGGCAACGGCAATGTTTTGCTGGTTGCGACCATCTGGGACATATCGAAAACTTCGCCATTGCTGGTTTTGGTACCGTTTAATTCAGCCGGGATAATGCCCGCAATACCGGTCTGGTTATATGTCAAATCTTCAACCGGGATATACTGAACATCTTCAACTTTGTACGCACTGCCGACATAATATTTCGGGGCTGGCGCCAACAGATATGTATTGTTCAATGATTCATCGGTGGTAACCAATGTTTCTTCACCAAAGCCATCGGCACCATATCCGTTCATAGTGCTGGTATCCGTGGTGCTTAAATCCGTACAGCCGGCCAGCACCGCCGTCAATACCGCCAAAGATAATACTTTTTTCATTAGTGGGACTCCTTACATTCTTTTATGATTAAATTTTATCATATAAAAAGTCCGCTTTCAACTTTATTTTGACTATATTTTTCTGTCCAACAGATATGCAATCGGCAGGTATATAATTGCAAATCCGCCAATCGCCAAAAACAGTATCCATATGCTGGTAATCGGCACGAACCACAGCCCCGCCCCCATAAGCACGGCCAATGCACCAAATGCCAAAATAGCACGACGCGTACGAACATCGGTACGTATCAGTTCACGACGCCGGCACGCACGACGCAACAGCCAGTTTTTCAAATATCCACTGACCACTATGCCGACCGGTATCGCCAAATAGCCAATAAAGTGGAACGCGGATACGTAAATCAATGCCGCCACAGCCAATGATACTATACTGGTTTTTACCGGTGTACGGACATCCTGGGACGCATACAGGGTTTTGCTGTAAATCTGGCTTATCATCATCGCTGGCAGAACCAAAACCTGAATCATTATCGCCATTGCCACTGCGTGGGTTGATTCCGGCGTCCACGCACCATATTCAAACAGATATCGTATAATCGGTTCAGCCAACACGAACAATCCCACCACGCACGGCATAATCAGCATCATCGATTGACGCATAGATGAATTTTGCTGAATATACACACTGCGCATATTTTTTTCGGCCAGCGCATTTGAAATCGACGACATCAGCACAGTCCCCACCGCCAATCCAATCAGCGCAAACGGCAACTGGATAATACGATCGGAATAATACAGCCACGATACCGCACCGTTCTGGAAACTGGCGACCAGCGTGCCGACTATTATAGTTATCTGATAAAACCCGTTGCCAATAATACTGATTCCCAGCCGCTTGAACATACTTTTAATCGCGGGTGTCCACCGCGGCCGCACCAGGCGCAATCCAAAATGATGCCGGCGAATACGCGACCACAGAATCGCAAACTGCACAATACCGGACAAAACAACCGTGAACGCCATAATGTACAATATTGTTTCCGGTGCAAACCACGCCGCCAACAGCAGTGCCCCTATCAGCATTATGTTCAACAGCACCGGCATAAATGCAACCAGTAAAAATCTGGAAAACGCGTTCAAAATTGCCGACAAAAACGCCGATGCGCATATAAATATAACATACCAGAACATTATACGCGAAATAACAACGGTCAGTTGCATCTTGCCCGGGTCATCGGCAAATCCCGGTGCCAGAATCCACACAACCAGCGGCATAAATATTTCAAACAGCAATGTTATAAACAGCAACACAACCATCAGCCAAGAAAAAACGTTCTTGGCAAAGTTTTCGTCTTTGTTTCTGTCTGTGTACATCGGGATAAATATGGACGACAATGCGCCTTCGCCCAACAGGTCGCGGAACAGATTCGGTAACTTGAACGCAGCCAGAAATACGTCCGACAGACGCCCCGCCCCAAACACGTGCGCAATCAACAAATCGCGCAAGAACCCAAATACGCGGCTGATACCGGTCATAACGCCGACGCCGAAAATATGTTTGCCTAGTTTCATAGTTTCGATTATACTCACGTTTAAGAAACAAAATCAAGGCAGGAATATGCACACAAAGAAAATATTTGCTTTAATGACCATACTGGCGCTGGGGGCGTGCGCTGGCACGGACAACGATATTTCGGTCGAACGCAGTTTGCCGGAAATTTACACCACCGCATACGCGGAATTTAATGACGAAAACTATGACGCGGCCGCGGCCGAATTTCTGCACGCGGAAACACAGTATCCATCCAGTCCCTGGGCGGCCGATGCGTTGGTAATGGCGGCATATTCATATTATATGGACGAAGATTTTGCCGGTGCGATTTTGGCGGCCGACCGGTTTATGCGATTCCACCCCGGGCACCGTGACGTTCCGTATATGCTGTATCTGCGTGGAATGTGCTATTACCGCCAGGTCAGCGATGTTCGCCGCGAACCGGGAATGTCGGCATATGCCCTGCAACAGTTCCAACAACTGGTCGACAGATTCCCAAATTCCGAATATGCCGAAAATGCGAAAAACAAAATCATTATCCTGAAAAACTATGTCGCGGGCAAGGCAATGTATTCCGCCCGCGCAGATATGGCACGCGAAAACTGGCCCAGCGCGATTTCGCGCCTGCAATCTGTGGTGCAATCTGCCCAGGAAACCGTTATGACGCCCGAGGCACTATATCGCCTGACGGAATGCTATACGGCAATTGGCCTGCCGGAACAGGCGTACGGATACGCGAAAATGCTGCGACTGAATTTTCCGGACAACGATTGGACTAAAAAGTTAGATAAAAAGCCCGCCGACTTTGAATCCGGTACTGAACAAAAGTAATAAAAAACGCCCAACCGGGCGTTTTTTATAATGATATATTGAAATCACGCGAACGTTGTCGTGCAGATAATTCTATTAAATCGCGCCACATTCCGCAACGACGTATCATACGAAACGCCATTGTTTCCGGGGTAACAGGTTGCAGATAATTTTTAGCATAGCTGTCCTTGCGTTCCATTGTAATGCGCGTCATAAACGTATCAACAAAATCCGCACCCATATTATTTTTTCGCATTTGATTATATTGACGACGAAAATCTTTGAATATTTTCCACGCAGATTTACGAATTTCACGCACCACGTCCGGCTTTAGCAGTTCTGGACGCCGAATCCAAGAATCTGACTTTAATGAATACGCACTGCCGACCTTGTATATTCCGGGACCATAGCGTGGCGTATTGACATCCAGCACATCTATATCTATGCCGCGGCCACATACACGAATTCTGTGATATCGCATCCACGACCCCAGCGCAGATTTCATCAATCCGTTTATATCCACATTTGGAAACATCGCACGCATTCCGTCCAGGTTTGCAACTATTGCAATATCTATGTCACTGGTGTCGTCATAATAATAATTTGTGCTGGATCCGTGTACAAATATATCCAATATCGCATCATCTGGCAACGGATATCCCATACGCTGCATAAATGCAATATAACTCCAACTGACCATTTGCAACGCATTTGAAACCAGTTTACGCATTTGCATATCAGGTTCCCATATATGCGCATCCAGTTTATTGTGATATATAAAACGTGGAAAAAATTTAAGCTTGCGAACTACTGCTGGAAGATTCCGCGATTTGTATTTCATACCCATCCCCATTGGCTATATAACAACTGGCAACACAACTGCCAGACACCATAACATATCCGGATTTGCACGCACCCCATTGTTTCGACCCCCAACGGCCTGTGTCGTTATCACAGGTTTGTGTACAATACTGAGCAGTAGAACTGCAATCACGTGTTTGATTATTGTTACACTCAGGTGTGCAATCTTGTACCTTGTTCCAACTGAAAAAATGCTTCCAGTCGCTTTTTACTGCATCCCATTGTTTATTATCTTTACATTCAACTATTTCAACCATTTCCGGGTGTTCCGATGAATTACAATTACACGAAACCCGTTCTTTTTCGCGATAATATTTACTCTCATCTCCACCGTCCAAACAACTGTATGTCCGATAATTATCAACACCAGATTCACCACATTTAATTGTTACATATGCCGCATTAGCATCGCTGTTTTTTATTCCGAATAAATGCGATATAAAATTAGACAACGGCGCAAAATACAATGTCATAAACATTGCCGCCAAACGCACCCAAAAACGTTTTATTTGTTTTGCCATTTTTCCCCCGTTTATTTAGTTTGAATATTTGCACGCCTGGGTAAATGACCAGGTGCCCGCTGAATCTGAAAAATTACGACCGGCTGGAATCGCACAATCTGTAATTTGTGACATACCCGCACTGGTCGTACCATAAACACCGTTGAATGCCGGGCAACGTGTACACCCTGTATAATACGTGCTGCCACCAGCGAATACACTGCCCGATGCATAATACCCAGCGTCACACGACGCAACAACGCACTTTTTCGTAACTGTTGTTGCCGCGTATGTCGTGGTACACCACATCAATAAAAACGCACCAGTAAACAGATATCGTAATTTCATATTACCCCCCTTACATAAAACGGTCGTTTATTTTCAGCAAAAAATTTATTGACTATGTGCCGGTTTTTGGGATAAAATAACAAGGACAGAAAAACGAAAATAAACCACCGTTTTATGTAAGGGGGG
>OMAM01000515.1_pt1 | contig 20107 bp, 16 predicted proteins | sample 1644621 | NCBI WGS metagenome assembly OMAM01 (sample SAMEA103958120, study PRJEB25191) | human gut metagenome | biome: human-associated habitat [ENVO:00009003]; feature: intestine environment [ENVO:2100002]; material: feces | place: Germany | collected 2013/2015 | reverse complement strand
ACAGAGTTATTTCAATGAGGAAGAGGTTGGTAATGCAATTGCCAAGTCTGGAATTCCAAGAGAAGAGATTTTCCTTACAACTAAGGTATGGATTGAGCATTATGGATATGAGGAAGCTAAGAAATCTGTTATTGAGTCTATGAAGAAGTTAAAGACAGATTATCTTGATTTAGTTCTTCTTCACCAGCCATTTTCCGATGCATATGGTGCATATCATGCATTAGAGGATTTATATGATGAAGGTAAAATCAGAGCGATAGGAATATCTAATTTCTATGTTGACAGAATGGTGGATTTTGCTTCATTTAACAGAATTAAACCAATGGTTAATCAGGTTGAAACACATATCTTTAACCAGCAGAAGGAAATGAAAGAATGGGCTGACAAATATGGAATCCAGCTTGAGGCATGGGCTCCATTCGGCGAAGGAAGAGGAGGCACATTTGACAATCCTGTTATTGCAGAGATTGCAGCAAAGTACGGAAAGACACCAGCACAGGTTATGCTTCGCTGGCATATCCAGAGAGGAGTTGTTGTAATTCCTAAGTCAACTCATATAGAGAGAATGGAAGAGAACTTCAATGTATTTGATTTCACTCTTTCAGATGAAGATATGAATACAATATCAGGACTTGATAAGAAAGAAAGTGCATTCTTCTCACATCAGGACCCTAAGATGGTTGAATGGTTTGTAAATATAGTTGAAGAAAGAAAAAATAATCAGGACAGTTCCAAGGAAAAGAAGAACTGGTAATACTTTCGGAAGGCGGAAACAATTATGAAGATTAAAAGAATTTTAAGTGTGGCAGCTACATTTGTTATGGCGTTAGGATTGTTTACAGGCTGTGGAGCAGCTTCGACAGATACAACAACTACTACAGCTAATAATAATACAACAGCAGTACAGGATACTGTTAAATCAACTGCAGCTTCTGATAGTACAACAGCACAGACAACACCTTCTTCAGGCAAGAAGACATTGATTGTATATTATTCAGCGTCAGGAAGTACCAAGGCAGTTGCACAGAACATTGCTGAAAGTGCAGATGCAGATATTTTCGAGATAACACCGGTTAATCCTTACACAAGTGATGACCTTAACTGGACTAATAATAACAGTCGTGTTTCTAAGGAACATAATGATGAGAGTCTTAGGAATGTAGAACTTACAAAGGTTACACCTGACAACTGGGATTCATATGACACTGTATTAATAGGCTATCCAATATGGTGGGGAATTGCAGCATGGCCTGTAGACACATTTGTAAAAGGTAATGATTTCACAGGCAAGACAGTCATTCCATTCTGTACATCAACTTCATCAGGACTTGGTGACAGTGGAACAAGATTACAGAAGCTGGCAGGAACAGGTAACTGGCAAGCTGGACAGAGATTCAGTTCAGGAGCCTCTGCATCAGAAGTTTCTAAGTGGGTTAAGTCTTTAAAGCTTGGAAACTAAAAGCTGACAGGAAGCTATATATTATGAAAGTATTATTGGTAAACGGCAGCCCTCATAAAGAGGGCTGTACTTATACGGCACTATGCGAAGTATCTAAGGCACTCAATGATAACGGAGTTGATACAGATATCTTCTGGATAGGAAATAAAGCAATATCAGGCTGTATTGCCTGTAAGAAATGCAAGGATAATAACAAATGTATATTTAACGATTCAGTTAATGAGTTCCTTGATATTGCAGGTGATTATGATGGATTTGTATTTGGCTCACCGGTTCATTGGGGTGGAGCGTCAGGTGCTATGACAGCATTTATGGACAGGGTATTTTATACAGACCTTAATGCAGGTGGCGACAGATTCAGATTAAAGCCGGCGGCAGCAGTTATATCAGCAAGAAGAGCAGGAACTACAGCAACATGGGATCAGCTTAATAAATATTTCGGACTTATGCAGATGCCGATTGTTACTTCAAGATACTGGAATATGGTTCATGGGACTAATCCTGATGAAGTAAGACAGGATCTGGAAGGAATGCAGGTTATGCAGGTTCTTGGTGAGAATATGGCTTTCTTTATTAATTGTAAGAATGTAGCAGTGAAGATGGGAATTGAAATGCCAGAATCAAAGAACTTTGTTTTTACGAATTTTATACATTAAAATGAGTGTAAAGCCAGTATTTTGCTGGCTTTATATTTTTTTAATAAATTCATTAGCACTCACCTCTTGACAGTGCTAACAATGAGATGTATAACATCAATTGTAAGAGGAAAACAATAGATAAACAGTGAAGTTAAGCATTCATTGTAATAGAAGGAGGTAATCGTATGAACATTAATAAGTTTACACAGAAGTCTATTGAGGCTGTTAACCAGTGCGAGAAGATTGCCTACGATTATGGTAATCAGGAGATTGATCAGGAACATTTTCTGTACAGTCTCTTAACTATAGAAGATAGTCTTATCGCGAGCCTGATAGAGAAGATGGGAATTGATAAGGATACATTTATTAAGAATATTGAGACTTTACTTAGCCAGAAGAATAAGGTTTCAGGAAATGTACAGCTTTATGTAAGCAATGATCTTAATAAGGTTTTAGTAAATGCAGAAGATGAAGCAAAGAGAATGGGTGATGCATATGTTTCTGTTGAACATCTTATGCTTGCGATGATTGCAGCACCTAACAAGGGCATAAAGCAGCTTTTTAAGACATATGGAATTAACAGGGAATCATTCCTGTCAGCCCTTGCTACAGTAAGAGGCAACCAGAGTGTTACCTCGGATAATCCGGAGGCAACTTATGATACTCTTAGCAAATATGCTACTGACCTTGTAGAAAGAGCCAAGGACGGAAAGCTTGACCCGGTTATCGGCAGAGATAATGAAATCAGAAATGTAATAAGAATCCTTTCCCGTAAGACTAAGAACAATCCCGTTCTTATTGGTGAGCCAGGTGTTGGTAAAACAGCAGTTGTTGAAGGACTTGCACAGAGAATCGTGAGAGGTGATGTTCCAGAAGGCTTAAAGGATAAGAAGCTTTTTGCACTGGATATGGGCGCGCTTGTTGCAGGTGCAAAGTATCGTGGTGAGTTCGAGGAAAGACTTAAGGCTGTACTTGATGAGGTTAAGAAGTCTGAAGGTCAGATAATCCTGTTTATTGATGAAATTCACACTATTGTCGGTGCAGGTAAAACAGAAGGTGCTATGGATGCAGGTAATATGCTAAAACCAATGCTTGCCCGTGGTGAACTTCATTGTATAGGTGCTACAACTCTTGATGAGCACAGAGAGTATATTGAGAAAGACCCAGCACTTGAAAGACGATTCCAGCCGGTTATGGTTGATGAACCTACAGTTGAGGATACTATCTCAATTCTTAGAGGTCTTAAGGACAGATATGAAGTGTTCCATGGAGTTAAGATTACAGATGGCGCACTTGTAAGTGCAGCTACTTTGTCAGACAGATACATTTCAGACAGATTCCTGCCAGATAAGGCTATTGACCTTGTAGATGAGGCATGTGCAATGATTAAGACTGAACTTGATTCAATGCCTGCAGAACTTGATGAGAAGAGAAGAAAGATTATGCAGCTTGAGATTGAGGAGGCTGCCCTTAAGAAAGAGACAGATAATCTTAGTAAGGAAAGACTTGATGCATTACAGAAGGAATTGTCTGAATTAAGGTCTGATTTCAATATCCAGAAAGCTAAATGGGACAGCGAGAAATCTTCTGTTGACCAGGTAAGCAAGTTAAAGGAAGAGATTGACCAGATTAATACCCAGATAGCACAGGCTAAGAGAGAATATGATCTTAACAAGGCAGCAGAACTTCAGTATGGTAAACTTCCACAGGCACAGAAGGCTTTGGAAGAAGCAGAGAAGAAGTCAAGTAACAGAGATATGAGCCTTGTTCATGAAAGTGTTACTGAGGAAGAGATTGCTAAGATTATATCAAGATGGACTGGTATTCCGGTTAGCAAGTTAAGTGAGTCTGAAAGACAGAAAACTCTTAATCTTGATGAACAGCTCCACAAGAGAGTTATCGGTCAGGATGAAGGTGTTACTAAGGTAACAGAGGCAATCATAAGGTCTAAGGCTGGTATTAAAGACCCGACTAAGCCAATCGGTTCATTCCTGTTCTTAGGACCTACAGGGGTAGGTAAGACAGAGCTTGCAAAGGCACTGGCTGAGAGTCTGTTTGATGATGAATCTAATATAGTAAGACTTGATATGTCCGAGTATATGGAGAAGTATTCAGTATCCAGACTTATCGGAGCGCCTCCAGGATATGTAGGTTATGATGAAGGTGGACAGCTTACAGAAGCTGTAAGAAGAAAACCATATTCAGTTGTTCTTTTTGATGAAGTTGAGAAAGCACATCCAGATGTATTTAATGTCCTCTTACAGGTACTTGATGATGGCCGTATCACTGATTCACAGGGAAGAACTGTGGATTTTAAGAACACTATAATCATAATGACAAGTAACATTGGTTCTTCATATCTGCTTGAAGGCATCAATCCTGATGGCTCAATTAAGCCAGAGGCAGAGGAAGCTGTTATGGGTGATTTAAAGAATCATTTCAGACCTGAATTCCTTAACCGTCTTGATGAGATAATTATGTTCAAGCCTCTTACTAAGGATAATATCAGCAATATTATCAATCTTCTTGTTGCAGATGTTAACAAGAGACTTGCAGATAAAGAGCTTGAGATTGTTCTTACAGATGCAGCCAAGGATTTCATAGTTGAAAACGGATTTGACCCAATGTATGGTGCAAGACCGCTTAAGAGATATGTCCAGAAGACAGTTGAGACACTGGCAGCCAAGTTAATACTTGCAGGCAATATCAATACAGGTGATGATATTGTTATTGACCTTGTAGATGGAAAGCTGACAGCCAGAGCCGCTGCAAGGGCTGTTGAGGGATAAGGCCTGATATTGTAAGGACTTTATAGTCCTTTTGGGGGCATTGGAATTTTTGACTTTTGCTAAATGACTATAAATACAGATGATACTTTTGAAATAAAAGCCTACCAGATTATTGTATATATGCGAATTAGTAGGTTTTTGAAATTGAAAGTTGTCATTGATGAAATTAAAAAGCCTATTAAACTATTGCGTAATGCAAGTTTAGTAGGCTTTTTGAAAGCAAACCAACAATTTATTCTTTGAATTTCTGACAGCATACTTTATAGGCAAACCGCAATTGCGGTATTGACAAAAACTTATATTAATTGTATATTAAAAATGATTTATGGTTAAAGATTCATGACAGACTGCTTGTATGTGAATGAAAGAGAAAGATATAACACAAAAGGTACTGGAAGATAATAATGATATATTTGCGGATATTGTTAATGTGCTGTTATTTGATGGAGATTCGGAGGTTGAAGAGAATGAACTTGTTAATACGACAGTTCATTCACAATATAAGGCTGAAGATGGAAAAGTTCATGAACAGGAACGCGATATTGCTAAGTATTGGAAAAGAGGAGGTACAGACATAGTCCTGTATGGCATAGAGAATCAGACAAAGGTTGAGAAAAGAATGCCGGCAAGAATATCAGGATATGAAGGTGCTTCATACAGAGGTCAATGTGATAAGAAAACAATAGTGCCGGTAATAACGATGGTTCTGTATTATGGTACAGACAGAAAATGGACAGCACCAAAGAATCTTAAGTCTCTGATTAAAGTGCCGGATAATCTGGATAAGTATGTTAATGACACTAAAGCTAATGTATTTGAGATAGCGTGGCTGACAGATGAACAGATAGCAAAGTTTACAAGTGATTTTAAAATAGTAGCTAATTTCTTTGTGAACAAGAGAAAGAACAAAGATTACATACCAGATGATAAGACAACAATTAAGCATGTGGATGAGATACTAAAGTTTTTATCAGTTATGACAGGGGATAGCAGATATGAAGAGATATTGTCAGATAAGGAAGGAGTGAGCAATATGTGTGATGTAGCGCAGAGACTTGAAGACAGGGGAATTGAGAAAGGAATGAAAGAGGGGCTTAGTCTTGGTGGCAATCAGATGATATATTCACTGGTCGAAGATAAGAGCATAAGTATGGAAAAAGGCGCACAAAAGCTTGGGATAAGTGTAGAAAAGCTGCGAGCTAATATGATTAATGCGGGATATAAGTGTCCGGATATGGAGTGATAGCTGACAATATAATATATAAAGATAAAGCAATGTTAGGAAGAGTGGATACTGGCGTTGCTTTTCTTTTTTGGAGAAGCCAGCTTCTGTTCATGGACTTGTTTCTACGTGTTCCTATAAGAACAATAAATAATCAAGCTATATAGGTAAAATACAGGCAGAAATACATGAGAATGTAGGAAATCACCTATCAGGCAGGCACGAGGAAGCTTACCTATAGGTAGATTGGGAGGGAAAGTGAAGGCTGAATAAGGATTCAGCCCGAATATGTCCTATAAGTCAAGCGATAATGCGACTACCTATAGGTATCAGGAACAATGAATCAATAAAGCATTTAGTTATTTCTTGAAAAAGCTAGAAAAATAGTTGTATTAAAGTAAAGTATAAAGCTAAAAGGGGAGAGAAATAAAATGCTTACTATGACTGGTATACCGTTCTTGAGAGCCTTCCTGATATTACAACTATTGAAGATGATGATAAAAATAATTTTATAATGATGCAGAATAGTACAACTCATGAATCTTCGATATTGTCATATCCGGATTATCTGCCGTTAAGGAATATTGATAAAGAACAGGTTATAGAGCAGATGGAAGACAGAAACATTGATGGTAGAACAATGTCAATGGATAAATCGGTAGGCGTAGCACATTATCAGACATTTGCAGCCAGTTTAAGAGAGATTGGAGAGTGGATGGAATATCTAAAAGCAAATGATGTTTATGATAATACTAGAATTATTATTGTAAGTGATCATGGAAAAGAACTTGGTCAGTTTGATTCACTAAAAATAAACAGCGAGGTGGATATTCAGGCATACTCGCATTTACTTCTTGTAAAAGATTTTAATGCTGAGGGATTTAATATATCTGATGAATATATGACCAATGCAGATGTTCCAATGATTGCCCTAAAGGATATTGTTGATAATCCGACTAATCCGTTTATAAATAAGCTGATAACTAATATAGATAAGTATAATAAAAATATGAAAGTGACTACTTCAGGGTTGTATAATGTAACGACTAATAATGGGAATGTTTTTGATACATCAGACGGTGCTTGGTATGAGGTGACACCGAGAGATATAACGGATGCGAATAATTGGAGACACTGTGAATAACAAAAGGAATATTATAAAATAATAAAAGCAGGGAATCATTGGCTATAAATCGTCTTGATTTCCTGCTTTTAGTTCAAATCTAATTTAATCTGTATATTTCAACTTTTCTGCCATACATATTATAGTCAATGCCGACAAGTTCAAAGTTAGATGCAATATCAAGATTTTTAAAAAATTCAATGTATTCCTCTTTATCATATAATGAATCTGCTTCAAAATGAATCTGCGGAGCTTGAATTCCGCCAAGTGAAAAACCATTATTTTCAAAGGTTGTTACATCTAATAGTAAATATAAAGGCTTGCCATTTAAATCAAAATCAGCACTGTAATCATCAGATAACGCTGAGTTATAAGTTGTAGCAAAAAAATGCTGTGTATCACCTGATTTATCAGTAAGGCAGGTAAGAAGAAATGGTGAACTTAGCATAACAATAAAGTTAGAATTAGGTTCAATATCATCAAGCATCATTCCTGAGTGGGGATAATTCATCCTGTAACAATGAGGTGCAAGTAAATTACTAAGCACAATAAATAAAACAGAAAGAACCATACATATTGCATAGCATATTTTTTTGCTTCTGAAAATCCATTTGGTTATATAGTATAACAAAGCTACTGCAAAAGCTGCAAATAATGGATATATAATCATAATATAACGGTTTGCGAATCTTCCCATATTCATAATAGAAGTCATCTGTGAATTGATTGCTATTATAAATATGACTGATATGATAAGCGGAACAAAGGCATAATTAAAATGTTTGAACTTCTTTAAAAATTGTAAGAATCCATTTTTAAGTTTCTTGAAAAATGTATGCAGCCATTGTTCGTGCCTGAATATAAAACAAAAAGGTATGAACAAAAATAAAAATATAATTATTCCATAGAAAACATATACACTTGTCATAGTATGCCATGGAGAAGTTGCAATGCCAAACAGTTCATTAGTAATATAAGACCAGTATATTTTAAATTGGAACATGAAAGAATATTTCTTTACATGTCCGCCGAAGGTTCCTGTAGAACCAAACAGATGCTGGATTGTTGAAGGAAATATTCCTATTGATAATAAAGCAGAACTAATCATCGTACCGCCGAAAATCAATGCACATTTTATATGCTTTGTGAATAGATAATATAATCCGTATAATAAAGCAGCAATAAAAGCAAGAATTATGAATTCATGAAGCATAAGACATCCTGCAAGTGTTGTTATAAATAGTTTGATAAACAGTGATTTTGAGATTTTGCTGTCATTACGCTTATTATATAATTCGGTAAGATAGTAAAATAGTACAACGGAAAGAGCTGTTGCAGGACAGTACATTCTGAGGAAAAACAAAATGTTCTCTGAGCCGGTTGTTAATCCAAAGAAAAATGTTCCTATAATTCCCCAGTATGAATTGCCAGTAAGACTCCTGATTAGTTTGAACAGAAATATCTGCTGAATAATAAAGAAAATTATATTAATTACATATGCATACCACATAGAAAATGTTCCAGGAAAAATTGAACATATAAAATGCAGTAATGCAAAATATAAAAATGGATGATAGTCATCGGCAGAATTCTGATATACTGAAGCGTAATCAAATGTTTCGGATCTATCAATTGTTATGTAATTATGCAGGACAGAAGAATCAACCCATTTATCCATGTTTTTAGGCGTTCTGCCATCGCGCTCAGAAAAAACATTCATTCCTTCAGAGCTGCAGGCAAAGCCGTAACTCCATAGTTCATCTGAATGATATCCTTTCTTATTATTGGCAAAAGAAACAGTTAAACACACAGTTTGTAATAAAATAATACAAGCTAGTAGTAGATATATATTGTGTTTTTTAATGAATGAATTAAATGCTTTCACAAAATTTCCCCCTTTTGGTATGTAGTTTTTAATTATAATATCATGTTATAAATATTAGAGCAATTTAATAAATGTTTTATTTTTTGTTTATTTTGGTAAAATTATTGTCCTGAATTATAAAATATGTTATACTAAACTCACAATTGAGGAAAGATTTTACTAAGAATGGGGAGTGCAATATGGAGACATTTTCATACAAAGCGGTTGACGCTTCGGGAAAAGATGTTAAGGGTGCTGTTGAAGCAGAAAGTAAAGATGAAGCAGCCAGAAAGATAAAGGAACAGGGCTTTACTCCTGTATCAATAGGTAAGCAGGGGGCTTTGGATAAAGATGTTAATCTGTCATTTTTTGGTCCAAAGAAAATACCGGCACGAGATATGAGCGTATTCTGCCGGCAGTTTGCAAGTATTCTTAAAGCAGGTGTAAGCGTAATTAATGCATTGGAGATGCTTGGTGAACAGACAGAGAATAAGAGACTTAAAGAGGCAATTGAGAGAACCCAGTCCAGTGTAGAAAAAGGTGAAAACCTTTCGGATTCAATGAGGGAGAATGAAGAGTTTCCAAGTATTCTTGTTGATATGATTAAGGCAGGTGAGGCTTCTGGTAGTTTGGAGAATTCTCTTACACGAATGGCGATACAGTTTGAAAAAGATGCCAAGTTAAAAGGTGTTGTCAAGAAAGCAATGATGTATCCAATAGTTCTTATCTTTGTTATGATAGGTGTTATAGTAGTAATGCTTACATTTGTTATACCAAGCTTTATGACAATGTTTGAAGACTTAGATTCAGAACTTCCAATAACAACGAGAATGATTCTTGCAATGAGTGACAGTGTTAAAGGATACTGGTATGTATATCTTATTGTTGTCATTGGAATAGTTGTGGGAGTTAAGTTATATGGTAATACCGAGAATGGAAGGCATAACCTTGATAAATTAAAGTTAAAGATTCCAGTATTCGGATTGCTACAGACTAAGTCAGCATGTGCTTCATTTGCAAGAACAATGAGTACGTTGTTGCAGGCAGGTATGCCAATGATTGATGCACTTGAGATATCTGCCTCAACTATGAAGAACGTATTATATTATGATGCATTAGAAAAAGTAAAAAGCGGCGTGTCATTAGGCTTGCCTCTTTCTAATCAGTTAAGAACATCGGGACTTTTTCCACCGATGGTTGTACATATGGTAGGTATTGGTGAAGAAACTGGTAATGTTGAAGAAATGCTTACCAATTCAGCAGTCTATTATGAAGAAGAAGTAGAGGTTCAGACACAGACTCTTACTTCATTAATGGAACCAATTATTATTATCCTTATGGCTTTAGTTGTAGTTATGCTAATACTTGCAATCTATCAGCCGATGATTCAGCTCTATAATACATTAGGAGCACAGGGGTAGTATATAATCTGTTCTGCAGGTCGCTTAACGAGAACGGATTTATATAAATATATTTCAAAAGGGAGATATGAAACATGAAAAAGACACAGAAAAAATTAGGTAACAAAGGTTTCTCTTTAGTAGAGCTTATCGTAGTTATTGCCATTATGGCAGTACTTGTTGGTGTGTTAGCTCCAACACTTATCAAGAACATTGAAAAGTCAAGAGAGTCAAAGGATGCTCAGAACATTGAACAGCTTAAGAGTTCAGCAGAAGTAGCACTTCAGAACGAAAAGGCTTATGCTGGTGTAGTTCCAGATTCTGGTGCAGCTGATGCTACATTAATCACATTAACAGATAGTAGTTGTGTTATTGATGCTTCTACTAATTCTGATTTTAGTTCAGAATTTACTGGAACTATGGATGTTTCAAAGACAAAACTTACATCAAAGAAGTATAAAGGTAAGACAGTAACAATTAAAGTTAACAATTTAGGACAGGTTAAAATTGATGATAGTACTGCATCTTCATCTGCTTCAAATTAATTAGATTATATAATTTAAGGAACATTAAATCATGCAATACGAATTACCACTGTACTTCATTATCTTTCTATACGGAATCGTATTCGGAAGTTTTTTGAACGTACTGATTTACAGATTACCATTAAAAGAGAATATAGCTACAGAACATTCGCATTGTATGACATGTGGCGAAAAAATCCAGTGGTATGATCTCATACCACTGGTAAGCTACATAATACTTGGTGGAAAATGCAGACACTGCAAAGCTAAGATATCACCGCAGTATCCAATCATTGAAGCGACCAATGGGATAGCATATGTGATAGTATTCTTAGTTCACGGATTTAATGCGGTAAGCATATTGATGTGCTTTGCATTTTCAATATTTCTTGTTATTTCAGTCATTGACTGGAGAACTTTCGAGATACCATTTTCACTTAATGTGGCAATTGGTGTTTTGGCAGTGATAAGAATCATATTAGATCACAAGAACCTATTAGACTATCTAATAGGGTTTTGTGTTATAAGTGGATTCATGCTCATATGTCTTTTTATTGGACGAGCGATTAAAGGAATTGACGCTTTTGGCGGTGGAGACATTAAGCTGATGGCGTTTGCAGGATTATTTTTAGGATGGAAGTGCATTATCCTGGCATTTCTGATTGGCTGCATCTTGGGTGCAGTCATTCATTCCATCCGTATGAAAGTCACGAAAGCTGAACATGTGTTGGCATTCGGACCATATTTGTGTGCAGGGCTTACAATAGCCATGCTTTTTGGTACGAATATAATTAACTGGTATCTTTCTTTTATGGGATTCTAACTAATCTGTATATTTATGTAGGAGAGTTTTTGTCTATATAGAAAGAACAGGAAATTTATATATATTTTTATAACTAGAAATCATTAGCTTATTATGTGGGGAGCTGGATAGGAGGATTTTATGGCTGCATCTAAAGCCAAAGGTAAATTGGTAAGTATCGTTATCAATAACGAGTATATTAAAATATGTGAAATCACTAAATCAGGTAAGAACAGTGTCGTTCATAAGACTGTTACAATTCCTGCACCAGAAGACTGCTATGTCGATGGTGTAATTGAGCAGACTGACGTACTTGCTAAGGCAATCAAGGTTGTTATGGACGAGCATAGATTTAATGCTAATAATGTCGCATTTTCTATCAGTTCTCCAAGACTTGCAACTAAGGAAGTTCTTATTCCTAATGTTAAGGCTAATAAGATTGATAAACTTGTACAGGCTAATGCTACAGAGTATTTCCCTGTTAATATGGATGAGTATATCATTCAGTACACAGTTCTTGAGAAAGTAGAAGATCAGGGACAGGAAAAGATTAAACTTATGGTTGCTGCTGTACCATCAGAAGTTGTAGAGTCTTACTATGGACTTGCTAAGGCTTTAGGACTTAAGGTGGCATTTGTTGATTATGCAGGTAATAGTACATACCAGATTATGAAACAGCAGATTGGACCAGAAGTCAGTCTTGTTATACAGGTTGAAAATGATGGTACTGTAATTAATATTTTCAAGGATAATGTATTGCAGTTACAGAGAAATGTTCCTTATGGAAAGTCAATGCTTGTTAATGCTGTTATGGAGAAATATGGACTTAAGTATGAGGCTGCTACAACAAAGCTTCAGAATGAAACACTTCTTCATTCAAGATTTGATGGAGATGAGGTTACAGAGTCATTAAGGTATATGGCAAGTAACATCAACAGAGTTATTGATTACTATGTATCTCGTAACAGATTATCAATCCAGAAGGCATACTTAATCGGACATTCTACATCTATTAAGGGTTTTGCAACACTTCTTTCTAATGAGCTTAATATGCCGATTGAGAAGGTCGAGAGACTTAAGAATATTGCACTGGACAAGAAAGCATATGTTGAAGAGGCTACTCTTACAAGTTATGTAACTAACTTAGGTGCAGTTATTGATCCAGTTGATTTTATTCCTAAGAGACTTATTGAGAGCGGTGCCAGAAAAGAAAATACAAAGACACTTATCGTAGGATTTGTTGGAGCTCTTGTGGTTTCTGCACTCCTTGTTCTTATTCCACTTGTTCAGGTTGTTGCTCTTAATGCAGAGATTGGATCTCTTAATAAGAGTATAAAGAAGCTGAGCATTATTAATGATGTTGTTAATGAATATTATTCAGCTAAAGATAAATATAATGATATCGCAGCATTTGCAGCACTTACATCAGACAGTGATGATGCATTACAGGATTTTGTTGATTATCTTGAAAAGAGTATGCCAAGTGATATTACTATTCAGTCTTTCAATGTTGCATCAGGAGCAATTACTGTTAATGGAACAGCGGGAAGCAAGTCTTCAGTAGCTAAGTTCATTCAGGAACTTCAGAAGAATTCTTCAGTACTTAATGTTGATGCCCCTACTATAACAGAGACTAAGGATAATGCAGGTACAATTGAAGTTACATTTTCATTATCATGTACATTTGTTGGAGGAACATCTAATACAACTGATACGAAGTCATCTAATACATCAAACAGTACTAAAAATAGCAGTACTAAGAGTTCAACAACAAAGTAGGAGGGGAGTCAGATGGATAAGTTAAAAGGTATGTTAAAAATCTCTGAAAGAGACAAAAAGTTATTGGTTGTTGTATTAGCAGTGCTTATTATGGCTCTTGCTTATTTCTTTGGATTTCAGAATCTTTCAGATCAGGTAGATACTTTATCTACTAAAAAGACTACTCTTGAGACAACTCAGAGAGACTTAAAAGAAAAGAATAACAACAAACAGAAGTATGTTAATGATACAATGAATTATCTCAAGCAGTATGATAATCTTCTTGACAGATATGCGGCAGGAAGCACACAGCCTAATTCAATTGATTTCTTTAACAAGACAGAGTCTGTAACAGGAACATGGGTAAGAAGTCTTTCTTTATCACCAACAACTGTTCTTTACAAGTTCGGTCAGATTGCTTCAAGTAATGTAAATGGAAAAAGCAATTATACTTCTAATCTTACCGGCTATAAGTCAACTATTAATATTGCTTATGAATCAGATTATAGTCAGTGGAAGAATTTTATTAAATATGTCAATACATATGCTGATAAGAGCACAATTGATGCCTTATCTGCATCTTATAATGAGGCAACAGGTGTTGTTACAGGAACAGCATCTATTTCACTTTATTCAATTGAAGGTGGAAAGCGTGATTATAAGGAACCATCATTTGATGTTAAGACAGGAACAGGAAATATATTCTCAACAGTTACACCAACTGAGTAATAAGAGAATTCAGGGAGAGGGATATGAAATTATATAGAAAGAATAGAAAATTGAATAATTCCGGTTTTTCACTGGTTGAAGTACTGGTAGCGATTGTTATTCTTGCAATCATATCTCTACCGGTATTGAGTACATTTTCTAATGCTGCCAGAATTAATAATAAAGCAAGAAGGACTGAAAATGCTAATACTGCAATCAACAATATTATAGAGGAAGCAAAGAGTATGAGTCTGGACAGGCTTGCTGGTGGCAATGGACAATATACTTATCAGCAGCTTGGTGGGATTGACAGCACAACATATTCTGTGGGTAATAAGAAAGATGCTTCTAATATTCTTTATTATGAGGGTGTAAATAAAGAAAAATTTTACATTAAAGCAGAATTTGATCCATCACCTTATACAACACCTGCTGACAGTACGGTTAAGGATAATCCTAATAATAATATTAATTCTGCAGGAATATCAGTATATGCAGATGTTTCAGCGGACAGTTCACTCGTTTATCGTGATGATAACAGTGATAATCAGGCAGTGGCACATTTTAAATATTATACAGGTGAGCAGGCATTTGACAGGTCTAAGATTACTAAGAGTACATCTATAGATGTTAATGTAACAAGAAATACTTCAGATGCATCTAAGGTTTTATTTGACCAGACAGCAGTTATTACGGTTACATATCATTATGATACTGTGCTTAGTTATCCTGATTATGTTAAGACAACTACACTTACAACAAATACTTTTGAAGCAGAAGAACGTGAGGAAGATGTAAGCGGTACAAAGCAGACTGTTTATTACGTTTCAGGAAAGATTAAGAAGAATATAAAGAATCTGTATGTATTCTATACTCCGTTTGATGATTATATCAGTACTAATAAGAAGGGTACAACAACTACAGATGGTACTATGGAAGTATATGTTAATGATAAGATTAATGTAACATACAAATATCCGGCAGAACTTACCAATGTAAGATATAGTGACCTTAATGTATATCTTCTTGAGCAGGAAAAGATAACGCAGGAAAAGAATGCAGATGGTTCAGTAGCATCAGCACAGAAATACAGAATGTTGGTTGATCATAATAAAGTTAAAGTTACATTTAATACTCAGGTTATGGGTAATCTTGCTGATAAAGCAGGAAACAAGGATACTGCAGCGAGAATTTATTCTAATATTAAAGACTGGAAGTCTGGTTCTTCATCAAAAACAGAAGATTCTATGTATAGACTTACAGTGACAGTATATTATAATGATTCAACTATGTCAGATGATTCAAAGATTGCAACTATGACATCTACTAAGATTAATTAGTCAGTGAAAGAATGGAGACAGTTTATGGGGAAAGTATTATTGAATTTGAAAAGAAAAAGTTCTGGTTCTACTATTGTAATAGTGCTTATTATGACTTCATTTGTATTGATTCTTTCAACACTGATTACTACAACTACAATGGTCAACCTTAAAATGAAGATGATAGCATCACAGTCCAAAAAGACGTTCTACACATCAGAAGAGGCTGTTGATGAGATATATGCTGCACTTGGAAAAGCTTCAATGGAGTGCTTTAATGCTTCATATGAGGAACAGCTTACCACATTATCAAGCTATAGCAAGGTCGTTTCTGACCAGCATAATAATTTTGCAACTTTGGTTGAGATTGATAATGAAAAAGCAAATGTTGCTTTAAGAGAAAATTATATGCAGAAGCTTATAGGAAAGCTGTTGCCAGATTTTAAGACAACAGATTTTAGTCCTGTATATAATAATAATTATAGCTTTGATGGACACAAGGAGAAGTTCATTGAAATATTGAATTCATATCTGGAGAATTATTCTACAGGTGTTGATAAGGATGGTAATGCTACGGGAGATCCTATTCTTGTGGTGCAGGATGTCAATACTATCCGTATGAGAAATACGAGTGATAAGAATAATGGAACAGGTCTTAATGTGTATGCAATCACATTTACAGATTGTGTCGTTAAGTATCTGACACAGAATGGGGACTATTCTTATATTACATTTAATGGAGCAGTTGGGCTTCCTGATATATATGTTAATTTCATGGACGAAGACCTTGTTGGTACAACATTCTTTGGTAATTATGCGTTAGTTGGTAATACTGGTATTAATATTACTGACGGAGGAACAGCGATAATTAAAGGAAATGCATATGCTGGAAGAGCATCAGGCCTTAATATTAAGGGTTCAACTCTTGATTTTACAGGCAGTTATCTTATCTGTGGAGGTAGTCTTAACCTTAATATTAAGTCAAAAGGAGAGACCGGAGCATTATCTGCGTCACAGCTTAACCTTGGTGGCTCTTCACAGTTATGGTCTGATGAGATTGTACTTGGAAATAATGCCACATTTAATGGTGCTGGTGCAGTCAATGTTAAGGATGACCTTACTATTGAGGGGGATGATTCAAGTGCAGTTCTTAGTGGTTCTTATGAAGGCTTTGGATATGAACCTAAGGAAAATGCAACTCATTATGACAGTAGTGCGGTAATTATTAATGGAGAAAGAGCGACAATTACATTCAGTTCATCTCTTTCAAAGCTTGTTGTTGCTGGCCGTTCATATATTAAATTTGAGACATCAGTACCGCTTGCAACAGGTGAATCAATTTCAGTTAATACTAATCAGGAAATATATCTTGTTCCTGCACAGCTTTTAAAGAGTGGTTCTAAGAATCCATCTAAGAAGCAGACAGCAGGCAACGGAATCAAGTGTGAGACTAAGATAAGTGAGTCAACATTCTTTGGATTTGATTTATTAAGCAAGAATGGTGATGATTATTATGTGACAAGAGATTATGATATAGCCGGTTCTGGTCTTAATACAATTGATTATGATAAGTCAAGAACATATTATTATTTCAGTTTCAAGGATACAGCATCACTTAATACTTATGCTAAGATTATATATGATTATACAGATACTCAGTTTGAGGAATTCCTTAATAATACTTCTTATGCACAGAAATGCAGTGCTGCAGAGAAAAATGATTATATTAAGGAATCTAAGTCTTTAAGAAATGCTATTAAGAAATCTGTAGGTACATATGCCGGACTTAGTGGTTCATCAGTTGTAAGAAGTGAAAGTCTTACAGATGGAGCCAGCCTTGGTATCTTTGCTGATAATTCAAGTTTTGATTTTAAAACTGAATATTCAGACAGATCGAATAGATATAATGTGTTTAATAAGATACTTGCGCCTCTTGGGGATTCAGTAACATATACAACAACTCAGCAGGCAGAGGAATATCTTAATAGTATTGCTCATAATAATATTGCTATTGATCTTAGCAAGTACACACCTGATGATGTTTATGACAATATTATTAATAAAGATGGTTTTGCAGAAGTTACTGATGGTAAGGCATTCAGCAAACAGGTAGAAGGAAAATGGTTTATAGCTTATGCGTTATCTGAAGTATCTGCATCAAAAGGTATAGAACTTGTTATAGATAGTAATTCGTCTGAATCAAGATCAAATATTCTTAAGATAACTTCGGGCGTTGTTGTCTGCTCTGGTAATGTTCATATTAAGAGTGATTTTGATGGAATTGTTGTTTCTAATGGAATAATTACGATTGATTCAGGAGTGACAGTTTCTAATAACATATTCTCTGATTCACTTTTCAGAACATTTATTGATGACCATGAAGCAGAGCTTACAGATACTAATGGAAAAGGCAAGACAGTCCACTATAAGGATATTTTCAGATTCTGGAATCCGCATGTTGAATCTAAGAAGGATTCATCACTTAGTGTAAGCAATATGACTTATAAGGATATGGTTACATTCAGTCTCTGGAGAAAGTACGAAGATCCTAAGGGAACTAATGTTGAGTCTACAACGGAGGCTCCAACTAATCCGTAATAATATGGAGAGTGGCAATAAGATTATTTAATGGAGATGTGATGATGAGCAGGAGAGGGAACAGACATTTTAAGAAACAATTAAATAATCAGGGATTTTCTTTATTGGAACTTCTTGTAGTAATCGCAATAATTGCAGTTGTTTCACTTCTTGTAACAGTAGGTCTTACGGTTCTTAACAAGGGAAATGCCAAGAAAGCTAATAAGAATCTTTATTCAAGTCTGAGTGAATTAAAGACAAGTACTATGGCTAAGAATGGCAACTGGTACATGGAGATTGGTAAAGATGGTGATTCTTATGTATTTACTACATATAAGGATACAGGAAGTCCATTAGAAACATACAAATGTAGTGCTTCAAGGATTTCTATTGTATATGAAGCTGGTACTTCGTCGTATAATGTTGATGATTATACAATTATGGTTAAGTTCAGTAAAGCAGATGGTTCATGTGACAGTGTGACAGCTACTAAGTCAGGAATGGATCCAATTGAACTTAAGAATACAGCAACTTCAGGAACATTTAAGGTTACATCATCTGGTGTTGATTATCAATCTAAGCTATGGTATAAGACCGGAAAAGTTACGACATCGAACTAGTTTATTAATATGGAGTGGAGTTATGAAGAAGGATAACAAGGGATTCTCATTAGTGGAACTGCTTATAGCGATAGCAATATCAAGTATTGTTCTTATGGCACTTGTAATGCTTATTACGCAGGCGGTCAGAAGTTACACGAAGCAGACAGCTCTGGCACAGATACAGAGTGATGCTGATATAAGTCTTAATCAGATGTCAAAGAATATTCTTGAGGCAACAGAGATAAAGATTGAAAAGCTGAATGGGGATGTAACTATATATACTAATAAGGTTATTGAGAAAAAGAATAGTACTGAGGTAGGTATTGAATGGGGATACTATTATGAAAGTGCAACACAGCAGCTATGGTATATCAATTCAGATAAGTCAGAAATGAGTCTTGTATGTGATAATGTTACATCATTTGATGTAAGAATATCAAAGGATAGTATAGAGCTTGATACAGCAACAATTAAGTCAATTGACAGGAATCCACAGATTGTTATTTCGTTAGGCTTACAGAGGATGAATGAAAAGAGAATTGTTTCAAGAACATTTTCAACAAGAAACCAGCTTAATGATAATATAACACTTGGTAAGTCTATTACATCGGTTGAAGGAGATAAGGACGATGTTGTTAATACACTTAAGGTTGGCAACACGTTATCAGCAGCACAGATAATTGATTATTTTACAGATAATTAAGTAAACGGGAGGTAATCTTTATGAAGTCAAAGTTCAAAGAAAATGGTAAAAACAGAATATTGGCAGTGATTGCTTCTGCAGTTATGTTTTGTCTTGTTGTGCTTCTGATAATTGTTACACGAAAGACTGATGCGGTGGCAGATACTTCGGTTATTATTAATGGTAAGGAATATTCACAGGATAATAAGATGAAGATTCTGGAGATTGTTTCTGAAGATTATTATGATGAGTTAGGACCGATTATAGGTAATTCATCTGGTAGTGTCAAGTGGGATGATATTGTAGCAAAGGCTACTGATAAAAAGGTAGCATCTAATAGTGATGTACAGAAGAATATGGATGTGTATCTTCAGTATGTTAATGGTATTCTTTTAAGCGGAACTAATTATAATTTATGCCTTGAGTATAAAAGTGGCAACTCATACAATTATTACACTACTTCTAATGATGCAATACAGAAGGCTGGCACTTTAGATGTTGATAATATAAAACTTATTTTCTGTAAAAAAGATGGTAATAGCTATATACCTATGACAACAAAAAACGGTTCTAAGTTAAGAGATGCATTTTCTTTCTTTGTATTTGGTGATAAAGGAATGGAAGGATTTGTTGATCTTGT
>OMAM01000506.1_pt1 | contig 20323 bp, 17 predicted proteins | sample 1644621 | NCBI WGS metagenome assembly OMAM01 (sample SAMEA103958120, study PRJEB25191) | human gut metagenome | biome: human-associated habitat [ENVO:00009003]; feature: intestine environment [ENVO:2100002]; material: feces | place: Germany | collected 2013/2015 | reverse complement strand
GCTTGGCGGACTTGGCTTCCTGTTCAAATGGAATATGGGTTGGATGAATGATTTCCTTGAATATATGCATATGGATCCATATTTTAGGGCAAATAACCATGGAAGACTGACTTTTAGTATGCAATATGCTTATAGCGAGAACTTTATTCAGGTTTTATCACATGATGAGGTAGTGCATGGAAAAGGCTCTATGATCAATAAAATGCCGGGTGAAATCGATGATAAATTTGCAAATCTGCGTACTGCGTATGGCTTTATGTATGGTCATCCCGGCAAGAAGCTTCTCTTCATGGGACAGGATCTGGCGGAAGAAAAAGAATGGAACGAAATGCGTCAGGTGGAATGGGCACTGGAAGAGCAGAAGGAAAATGCCGGAGTCCAGAGGCTGGTGAAGGATCTGAATGCATTATACAGGGAGAATAAGGCACTGTATGAATGTGACGATCAGGCGAAGGGATTCCAGTGGATGAACGAGATCTCTGCCAATGAATGTTATGTAAGCTTTGTGCGTAAAGGCGAAGAAGCAGAGGAGATGCTTTTGGTCGTAGCAAACTTCTCCGGTGTGCCCAGAGAGATCACTACAGGAGTTCCTTACGAGGGAAAATATAAGGAGATCCTGAATACGGATGCTGTCTGCTACGGTGGTACCGGTGTGGTCAATGACCGCATGAAACGGGCAGAGGACGTGGAATGGGATGATAAAAGTACGTCCGTCACTGTGAAACTGGCACCGCTATCCTTGAGCATTCTGCAATTTATCCCGTACACAGAGGCAGAGCTGGAAAAAGTGATCGAGAAGCGGATCCGTAAAAATACGCCCATTCGTAAGACGACGAACAAGACCGCAAAAAAGAAACAGGAGAAATAAGATAACATGGATCTGACAGATAACGTAATCGAAGAGGTACAGCAAAAGGAAGGACTGATAGCGTCTTTTCTGGATACCCTTCCGGAGAAAGCATTGAACTTAGGCATCCGTATCGGACTGGCATTGATATTTTTCTTCATCGGTGTACAACTGATCAAGCTGATCCGCAAGATCATCCGCAAGTCCATGAACCGCGCGGGAGCGGAAACGGGAGTGATCCAGTTCGTGGATTCGTTCGTGAAAGCTTCTTTATATATTATACTGATCCTGACCCTGGCATCCTCCTTTGGCGTTGATGCTGCCAGTATCGTGGCACTGCTTGGCTCGGCCGGAGTGGCAGTGGGGCTGGCGGTACAGGGAAGTCTGTCTAACCTGGCGGGCGGTGTGCTGATTTTATTATTGAAGCCGTTTAAGGTGGGAGATTACATTGTGGAAGGCTCCTCCGGTAAGGAAGGTACCGTAAAAGAGATCCATATCTTCTATACAAAGCTGTTAACCTATGATAATCAGACGATTATTCTTCCCAACGGCAATCTGGCGAATAATACCATTGTGAATGTCACTGCTGCCGAATCCAGACGATGTGATGTGAAGGTGTCTGTTGCTTACAGCGCAGATATTAGGAAGGCAAAGGAAGTCCTGACAAAGGTTCTCTCCGAAGATCCTGATACTATAAAGGAAAGAGAGCATTTTGTATTTGTAGATGAACTGGCAGACTCCGGAATCAACCTATGTGTACGTTGCTGGTTCAAAAATGAGGATTTCTGGCAGGGAAAATGGCGTATTACCGAACAGTGTAAGTATGCACTTGATAAGGCAGAAATTGAAATTCCGTTCCCACAAATGGATGTGCATATGCGTTAATTAAAAATAGATATTGAATTTTACAGACTATGATGATAATATTACCGTTGTGATTCAATGTTTTAATATTTACATTTTAGGAGGAAAAAATTATGAAAAAGTTTCTGGCACTTGCACTTGCATCTGTCATGGCTGTTTCTCTGGTAGCATGTGGCAGCACCAATGCTGACACAAATGCAGAATCCAGCGTGACAGCTACCACCACTGCAGCAGCAACAGAGAGCGGCAGTGAAGAGCCCGGTCTGAAGATCGCTATCGTATCCAGCCCCTCCGGCGTGGATGACGGTTCCTTCAACCAGGACAACTACAACGGTGTTCTGAAGTTCATCGAGGAGAATCCTAATGCAACCGTAACCCCCATCCGTGAGGAGACCGGTGACAGCGCAGCAGCTGTTCAGGCAGTAGCTGATGTTGTAGCGGATTATGATGTTATTGTATGCTGTGGTTTCCAGTTCGCCGGCATCGGCAATCTGGCACAGGAGAATCCGGATACCAAGTTCATCCTGATCGATTCCTGGCCTACCATTGACGGTACCGAAGTAACTGCTGATCAGGTGATCGACAATGTATACGCTGCTTACTATGCTGAGCAGGAGAGCGGTTTCTATGCAGGTATGGCTGCAGCTCTGTCTACCACCACAGGTAAGGTAGCAGTAGTAAATGGTATTGCATATCCTTCCAACGTTAACTATCAGTATGGTTTCGAGTGCGGTGTTAAGTATGTGAACGGTACCGAAGGCATGAATGTAGAAGTAGTAGAGCTTCCTTCTTACGCAGGTACCGATGTTACCGGCGCTAATGTAGGCGGTAACTATGTTGGTAACTTCTCTGATGAAGCTACCGGTAAGGTACTGGGCAATGCTCTGATCGCTGAAGGCGTAGATATCCTGTTCGTAGCAGCAGGCGGTTCCGGTAACGGCGTATTCACCGCTGCCAAGGAAGCTGACGGCGTTAAGGTTATCGGTTGTGATGTTGACCAGTATGATGACGGTGCAAACGGTGACAGCAATATCGTTCTGACCAGTGGTCTGAAGGTAATGCATGATACTGTTTACAACGTACTGAACGAAGTAAAAGACGGTTCCTTCAAGGGCGCTAATGTGACTCTGACCGCAGCAGATGATGCTACCGGTTTCGTAAGTGAGGAAGGCAGATGCCAGCTTACCGCAGAGGCTATTGAGAAGATCAAGGCAGCACAGGCTCTGTTAAAGGAAGGCAAGATCGTTCCTGCGGCAAACTTTAACGGTGTAACTCCGGAGACCTTTACCTGGTAGGAAGAATGGATTCACAAGAAGGTGATGGTGAGGAACTGTCACCTTCTTATTTGTTTACATGAGTAGAAATGAGGATGAACATGTCGGAATATATTGTTGAGATGAAACACATCACCAAACGCTTTCCCGGGATCGTAGCCAACGACGATGTGACGATCCAGATTAAAAAGGGTGAGATCTTTGCCCTGTTGGGAGAGAATGGTGCCGGAAAATCCACCTTGATGAGTATGCTGTTCGGAATGTACGAGCCGGATGAAGGAGAAATCTATATCCGGGGAGAAAAGGTGAAACTGGAATCCCCCAACCATGCCACCAAATTAAACATCGGTATGGTACACCAGCATTTTAAACTGGTATCCAACTATACCATTGCGGAGAATATTGTGATGGGCATGGAACCGGTGAAGAAGGTATTGGGATGTATTCCGGTAGTGGATATGAAGAAAGCAAATCAGGATATCCGCGAACTTTCGGAGAAATACGGACTGGCAGTGAATCCTACCGACGTGATCAGTGATATTAATGTCTCTACGCAGCAGAGAGTAGAGATCTTAAAAATGCTATACAGAGAAGCGGAGATTCTTATTTTCGATGAACCCACAGCGGTTCTGACTCCTCAGGAGATTGACTTTTTATTAGACATTATCAAATCTCTGCGGGATGACGGCAAGACCATCATCTTAATCACACATAAACTGGAAGAGATCAAACGTATTGCAGACAGATGCGCGATCCTGAACCGCGGACGTCTGATGGATGTTATGGATGTGGCGACCACATCCACCAAAGTCATGGCAAACAAAATGGTAGGCCGTGAAGTGAATTTCGAGACAGAAAAGGAACCCGCAAAACCGGGTAAGACAATCCTTGATATCCAGCATCTGAATGTCTATAACAAGCAGGATTTTCAGGTGGTAAAGGATGTATCCCTCGAGGTACATTCCGGTGAGATCGTAGCCATAGCAGGCGTAGCCGGCAATGGTCAGGTAGAGATTGCCGATGCCATTGCAGGATTGATCCCGGCACGCTCCGGTAAGATTCTGTTAAACGGCAGAGATATTACGGATCTGTCCATAAGGGAACGTACCACAGAAGGAATTTCCTATATTCCCGAGGACAGACAGAATTATGGACTGGTCATGGATTTCACGCTTTCGGAGAATCTGGCACTGCGTAACTACTACAAAGAGCCTTTCTGCCATAAGGGAGTGCTGGACCAGAAGATTTTTGAAGACAACAGTGAAAAACTGATAGAAAAATACGATATCCGAAGCGGACAGGGCAGCAAGACAGTGGTACGCTCCATGAGCGGCGGTAATCAGCAGAAAGCCATCATCGCCAGAGAAGTGGAGCAGGATTCCTCTCTGATGATCTTCGTACAGCCCACCCGTGGACTGGATATCGGTGCCATAGAGAATATTCACAAACAGATCATTGCGGAGAGAGACAAGGGCAAGGCAATCCTTTTAATCTCTCTGGAACTGGATGAGATCATGAACTGTGCGGATACCATCGCCGTTATTTATAATGGAAGCATACAGAAGATCGCCAAAGCCAGTGAACTGACCACCAATGAAGTGGGTGAGTTCATGATGGGCGTTAAGAACAAGGAGAAGGAGGCATAAGACCATGAAAAAGATGACAAAATTCTGGAATGCAGTAAAGATCCCTCTTCTTGCAATCCTTTGCAGCCTGGTAGTGGGCGGTGTGATCATCGCTGTGACCGGTTCGAATCCTTTCAAGGCTTACTACGCATTACTGCAGGGCAGCGGACTGGCACCAAAGTCTTCTTACGCAAGCTATAAGAGCATGCTGACAGACTTTATGAGTTATGTGAACTATTTTACCCCTATGATCTTTGCAGCACTAGCGGTAGCAGTAGCCCTGCGTGCGGGACTGTTCAATATCGGTGTCTCCGGACAGATGCTGGCAGCGGGGTTCACCGCAAGTATCATTGTGGGCTACAGCAGTTTAAATGCTGTACTGGCAAAGCCGCTGGTAGTGATCATCGGTCTGATCGTTGGCGGACTGGTGGGCGCATTGATCGGCTTTTTGAAGTATCGTTTCAATATTAATGAAGTTGTTTCATCCATTATGTTAAACTACACGTTCCAATATGTGATCAGCTTCTTTATCAATACTTTTTTCGTGGATCCGGTCTCCAGACAGTCAAAGGAGATCTCCAAAGCTTCCAGACTGACACTGATGGATACCGTGGTGGGCAATCTGAAAATGGATATTCCGCTGGGAATTATTCTGGCTTTGCTTATCGTAGTGGCAGTGTGGTTCTTATTAGAGAAGACGAGATTAGGATACGAACTGAAGGCTGTGGGCTATTCCCGCAGTGCCGCAAAATATGCGGGTATTAAAGTCGGCAGAAGCATGGTGCTGTCCATGACGATCTCCGGTGCCCTGGCAGGACTTGCCGGTGTGACCTATTATCTGGGATATGTGGGTTCCATTCAGCCCAAGGTACTGATCAGTACGGGATTTGATGCTATCGCAGTGTCATTGCTTGGTAACAACAATCCTTTCGGAATCGTATTTTCCACCATGCTGATCACTCTGATCAGTAAGGGCAGTACTTATATGAAATCCGCTGCCGGTGTGGATGCGGAGATCGCATCGGTTATTACCGGAATTATCTTGCTGTTCAGTGCATGTAATGCTTACATCAAATGGAAGATGGAACGAGGCAGAAGAGAGAAAACGAACAAGACAAAGGAGGACAAATAAATGGATATTGTGATCATTGACGGGTTATCCTTTGCATTACCTTTATTTATTATGGCAATCGGCGGCATCTACTGCGAGAAGTCCGGTGTGACTATGTTAGCTGTGGAAGGACTGCAAGGTTTCGGTGCCTTTATCGGAGCGTTTGTGGCAGTTGCAGTTGCAGGGAATTTCTCCGGAGATTCTCCGGTACCGTTCTACATTGCCATGATCATGGCGGCAGTAGGAGGAAGTCTGTTTGCACTGATCCATGCCCTGTTATGTCTGAAGTTCAAGGCCAATCAGGTTATCAGTGGTGTGGTAGTCAATATTCTGGCTATGGCACTGACAGCATATTTGACCAAACTACTCAACAGAGTGGTATTCGGTGCCACCTCCGACAAGTTTGTACTGACCGTATCTTCCAGAATTACTATCCCGGGAATTTCTAAGATTCCGGTGCTGGGAGCTGTGTTTACCAATCTGTATCCTTTTGAACTGGTGATCGTGGCAGTGGCATTTATTGCATGGTTTGTAATGTACAAGACACGCTTCGGTATGCATCTGCGTGCCTGCGGTGACAATCCCCATGCGGTGGATGCAGCCGGAAGACAGGTGGGACAGATCCGCCTGGCAGCCATTATGATCTGCGGTGCGCTGTCGGGTCTTGGCGGTATCTGCTTTGCATATTCTATTTCTGCGAACTTTTCTTCCAGTATCTATGTAGGTTACGGATATCTGGCAATCGCAGCACTGATCTTCGGTAACTGGCGTATCCTTCCGACCCTGGGAGCATGCCTGTTATTCGGATTAGCCAGATCCGGCGGCTACCGACTGGTACAGGTATTACAGATGCCCAGCAGTTATCAGGATCTGGTGATGATCCTTCCTTACGTACTGACCTTGTTGTTACTGGTATTTTTCTCCAAACAAAACGGTGCGCCGAGAGCTTTGGGTGTGATCTATGACAAGGGTGCAAGATAAATCTGCCGGAATGCAGATATTTGCAGAACGCGGTTTTACGTAACTTTGAATAATTACTACAAAAAAGAGAAAGCGGAAGGCTTTCTCTTTTTTAGGTTAAAATATATAAGCTGAAAATGGGACTCGAACCCACGACCCCTTCATTACGAGTGAAGTGCTCTACCAACTGAGCTATTTCAGCGGACTAGGTTATTATATATGTTCTTGGGAATTTTTGCAACTGTAAAATTTATTATTTAAAAGTTCGTTTCGCAGAACCGTAGATTATGTAGGAGACTGTAAGACGAAGATACTATCCTGCAGATCTCCGAAGAAAACATTATAATCAGTTGCGATGCTTTTTGCTGTAATGTTCCAGAGACTGGGTCAGCAGATAGAGCAGCATGGCAATGACACATAACAGTAAGATAGAACTGATCACCATATCCAGCTGGAACACCTGGGAACCGTAGATGATCAGATAGCCCAGTCCCCGTTTCGCCGCCAGAAATTCTCCGATGATGACACCGACTAAAGACAGACCGATATTGACCTTGGTGGTGCAAAGCAGGGTGGGAACAGATCCCGGAAGGACGACTTTGAAAAAGATATCTCTGCGGTCTCCGCCCAGAGTGCGGATCAGAATCTCCTTTTCCGGATCCACCTGATGAAAGGCAGTGTAAAAGCTGATAATGGAGCCGAAGACTGCCACAGAGATCCCGGCGATGATAATGGTATTGATGCCGGTGCCCAGCCAGACGATGAACAGGGGAGCCAGGGCTGATTTCGGAAGACTGTTGAGTAGTACCAGGTAGGGCTCTAAAATCTCCGACAGCTTGTCAGAGAACCACAACAAGGTGGCAAACAGAAGACTGATCATGAATACTAACAGGAAACTTAAAATGGTTTCTAATAAAGTAATGCCAATATGCATCGGAAGAGAGCGCTCTGTCCACAGCTGTATCAGACACAGGACGACTGTGGGGACTGGAGAAAAAGAAACTGTCGATCCATCGATAGTCTGCGCTGACTTCCCAGAGAAGCAGAAACACTCCCAGAAGAAAGATACGCAGAAAAGCAACCTGTCGATGGTGATTTTTGTGCTTGCGAAGATATTGTTCCTGGACCGTCAACAGTTGGTTATTTTGCACATTTTTAGGTTTCATCGGTTAATTCCTCCCAAAGTTGTTTGAAATAATATGGAAATTCCGGGGCGTTTCTGGCGGCGAGGGGAGAACTGTCCTGCAGGGTGAGCTGAATGGGAAGTGCCGCTTTGATCGTTGCAGGACGTGCGGACAGCACGTAAACCTTATCCGCCAGGCTGATGGCCTCCGACAGATCGTGAGTGACGATGATCATGGTTTTGCCCGCCTTACGGATCAGCTGACAGATATCCGAAGATACCATGAGGCGTGTCTGGTAGTCCAGGGCACTGAAGGGTTCATCCAATAAAAGCAGTTGGGGATCCAGGGCAAGGGTACGGATCAGGGCAGCGCGCTGCTTCATGCCACCGGATAATTCGCTGGGCCGCTTGTTCTTAAATTTTTCCAGCCCGTAATCGGACAAAAGTTGTTCCACATGGGCGATGCGCTCCGGAGTGAGGGCGTGGTGGATCTCCAAACCCAACGTAACATTCTGATAGATGGTGCGCCATTCGAAGAGATGGTCATGCTGCAGCATATAGCCGATACGGGGATAGTGAAGGGAACCGTCGGGGTTATTCACGACGATGGTTCCGGCCTCGGGGGCGAGAAGCCCGGCGATAATGGACAGTAGAGTGGATTTACCACAGCCGCTGGGACCAACGAGTGCCACGAATTCCCCTTCCTCCACGGAGAAGGAGATATCTTTTATGGCACCGGTCTCCCCGGACAGCGTGTGATAGGAGTAACCTATATTTTTAAGTTCGATAAGAGCTCCCATAAAAAGGCATACTTCCTTAACATGAATATTTATAGTTATTGTATGAATTCCGATGGAAAAAGTGTTTTCTGTACCGGAAAGTGATGAAATTCACTGTATTGCATTAAAGTGTCGTTTGTGATATGATTAATTGCAATCAATGTCTGTGAGAAAAATTATCTGATAGACTACCAACGTAAAAAGATGGGAGAATGACCATGGCACAGTTATGGGGAGGACGTTTTACGAAACAGACCGATCAACTGGTATTTGATTTCAACGCGTCCATAACATTTGATAAAAGACTGTTTTACGAAGATGTCACCGGCAGTATCGTACATGCCACCATGCTGGCAAAGCAGGGGATCCTTACAGAAGAGGAGAGAAAGAGTATTGTCGAAGGACTGACCGGAATTTTAGAGGATGTGGATGACGGAACCCTGGCAATCGATGAATCTCAGGAGGATATCCACAGCTTCGTGGAGGCTACCCTGATCGACCGGATTGGAGATGCGGGGAAAAAGCTTCACACGGGAAGGAGCCGTAACGACCAGGTAGCACTGGACATGCGTCTCTATACCAGGACAAGAGTGGCAGAGACCGACGGACTCCTGAAAAAGCTTTTGGAAGTCATTCTGGATACCATGGAGAACAATTTAGATACCTACATGCCGGGCTTCACCCATTTACAGAAGGCGCAGCCCATTACCCTGGCGCATCATTACGGTGCCTATTTTGAAATGTTCAAGAGAGACAGACAGCGCCTTGCAGATATCTATAAGCGCATGAATTATTGTCCTTTGGGAGCCGGAGCACTGGCAGGCACCACATATCCTTTGGACCGTGAATATACCGCGAGACTTCTCCGCTTTGAAGGACCGACGTTAAATAGCATTGATTCTGTGGCAGACAGAGATTATCTCATTGAATTCCTTTCCGCACTTTCCACGATCATGATGCATTTAAGCCGTTTCAGCGAAGAGATCATCATCTGGAATTCCAATGAATATCAGTTCGTAGAGCTGGATGATGCTTATTCCACCGGAAGCAGCATCATGCCCCAGAAGAAGAATCCTGATATCGCGGAGTTGGTAAGAGGCAAGACCGGAAGAGTCTACGGTGCTCTGATGGCGTTGCTTACCACCATGAAGGGACTGCCACTGGCTTACAATAAAGACATGCAGGAAGACAAAGAGATGGCATTTGATGCCATGGATACTGCGGCAGACTGCATCACTTTATTTACAGGCATGATTAAGACCATGAAGTTTTGCAAGGACCGCATGGCAAAGAGTGCCATGAACGGATTTACCAACGCTACCGATGCAGCAGATTATCTGGTAGGTAAGGGTGTGCCTTTCCGGGATGCCCACGGTATTATCGGCAGACTGGTATTGTACTGCATTGAGAAGGACACTTCTATTGATGCTTTAAGCTTAGAGGAACTACGTTCCATCAGCGATAAGTTCGACGAAGATATCTATGATGCCATCTCACTGAAGACCTGTGTGGAGAAGCGTCTGACCATCGGCGCACCGGGTGAGAAAATGATGAAACAGGTCATTGAAAAAAATAAAGAATACTTGAAAAACGATGCCATAGAAGAGTATCAACAGTCTATGGAAGACAGACTTTCGTAAGATCAGGAAGGCATGTCTTTTCAGATAAAAAGGAAATGCATAGAGCTGAGGAGGAAATGAAAAATGAGTGAAAAATTACGTGTAGGTATCCTGGGCGGAACCGGTATGGTAGGTCAGAGATTCATCTCCCTGTTAGCGAACCATCCCTGGTTCGAGGTAACGACTATCGCAGCCAGCCCCCGATCCGCTGGCAAGACGTATGAGGACGCAGTGGGTGATCGTTGGAAGATGACGACTCCCATGCCCGAAGCTGTGAAAAAGCTGATCGTCATGAATGTCAACGAAGTGGAAAAAGTAGCTGCACAGGTAGACTTCGTATTCAGTGCCGTAGATATGTCTAAGGACGAGATTAAGGCAATCGAAGAAGCTTATGCAAGGACAGAGACCCCTGTGGTATCCAATAACAGTGCTCACAGATGGACTCCCGATGTTCCCATGGTAGTACCCGAGATCAATCCCGAGCATTTCCAGATCATCGAAGCGCAGAAGAAGAGACTGGGAACCACCAGAGGATTTATCGCTGTAAAGCCCAATTGCTCCATTCAGAGCTATGCACCGGTTCTGACCGCATGGAAGGAGTTCGAGCCCTACGAGGTAGTGGCTACTACTTATCAGGCAATCTCCGGTGCCGGCAAAACATTTAAAGACTGGCCTGAGATGGTAGGCAATATCATCCCTTACATTGGCGGCGAGGAAGAAAAGAGTGAAAAGGAGCCTTTACGTATCTGGGGTAAGATCGAAGGCGACCAGATCGTTCCCGCAACTTCTCCCGTGATCACCTGCCAGTGTATCCGTGTTCCGGTACTGAACGGACATACTGCAGCCGTATTCGTAAAATTCCGTAAGAAGCCCACCAAGGAACAGCTGATCGAGAAGTTAACTTCTTTCAGCGGAGAGCCTCAGAGACTGGGACTTCCCAGCGCACCGAAGCAGTTCATCCAGTATCTGGAGGAAGATAACCGACCTCAGGTAACGCTGGATGTGGATTTCGAGAATGGTATGGGTATCAGCGTAGGCCGTCTGAGAGAAGATACCGTATATGATTACAAGTTCGTAGGTTTGTCACACAATACCTTACGTGGAGCAGCTGGGGGAGCATTGCTTTGCGCAGAACTTTTGAAAGCACAGGGATATATCACCAAAAAATAAAGGGTGAGTGGGGTTATGAACGAGTTACGCTATCAGCTGGATCTGATGCGCGCAATGAATCAGAAATTGAGCGCCAGGGAGAAAATGTACCGCCTTTTGTGCGATACCATGGATTATGCTTATATCTACTATTCTTTTGAGAAGAATACCGTCACGACGCTTGGAAAATGGGATGACTTTTTCGATTTCCAGATCCGGGACAGACGGGATTTTACCAAACTTTTAGAGATGGTAGATGAGCCATATGTGCTGCCTCTTAGGGATATGCTATTTTTGGAAAAGGGCGGTCAGGAGACTTCTTCTGTGGAATGCTTGCAGAAAGGGAAGAAGACCTGGCTGCAGTTCTCCTGCAGGATATTCTATGAGGACAGCAGACCTGCGGATCAGATCATTGTGATACAGAATATCACAAAACAGAAGACGCAGAATGAAGAACTTCTCTATATGGCGTATTATGACGGACTTACAGGACTGTACAACCGTAACTATTTTGTACGTCTCCTGACGGAGTACCTGCGGCGCGCGAAGGAAGATAACCGGCTGGTCAGTGTGCTGGTCATCGATATTGATGATTTCCGTAAGGTCAACGACGGACTGGGAATCGTGGAAGGAGACGAACTGGTACAGCAGTTCGGATCTTTCTTAAAGGAATTCAACAGTGACAATGTGATCGTCTGTCATCTGACCAGCGATGTCTACTGTATGGCAATCTATGATTCCTGCGGTGAAAGAAGCGTGGAACACATTCATAAGAAGATCGTGAAGCGTACCAGAGAACCTTTTTATCTGGTGGGCGGACAGGTATTGAACATTACCGTAAGTGTAGGCGTTGCGGAATATCCGGAAGCAGCGACATCCGCACTGGAACTGATCAACTGTGCCGAGATCGTCATGTTCAAGGGTAAGTCTATGGGCAAGAACCGGATCCAGTATTTCGACACCCCGATCCTGAATGATTTCCTGAAAAATGTGGAACTGGACAGCAAATTAAAAGAAGCGGTATTTGATCATAACTTTATTCTGTATTATCAGCCCCAGTACTATGCGGGGAATCGGAAACTGCGCGGTATGGAAGCGCTGATCCGCTGGAAGGACGGCGACGGGAAAATGATCAGCCCGGCGAAGTTCATTCCGATCGCAGAGAAAAACGGCACTATTATCCCTATCGGCAACTGGGTACTGGAGCAGAGCATAAGGACATTTTCCGAATGGAGGAACCGGTACGGCGTTCCGTTCGTATTGTCGGTCAATATCTCCGCATTGCAGTACCAGAAGGAAGACTTCGTGGATTCACTGCTGAATATTATCCACAAATATGATGTAGCTCCGGAGGAGGTCGAACTGGAGATCACGGAGAGCATACTGATCGATGATTTCCGGGCAGTGACCGAGAAAATGCAGCTGTTAAAAGAATACGGCATCCGCATTTCCTTAGATGATTTCGGAACAGGATTTTCCTCCCTGTCTTATTTGAAGAAGCTTCCGATCAATACGCTGAAGATTGACAAATCCTTTACGGATACGCTGCTTACGGATTCCGCGACCAGAATCATTACGGAATCCATTGTTAGTATGGTGAAATCTTTAGGATTTGAATCCATTGCCGAAGGCGTGGAGGAAGAACAGCAGTATAAATATCTGCGTGCCATCGGCTGCGATGTCATTCAGGGATATCTGTTCGGAAAGCCGCTGTCTCAGGAGGAGATCGAACAACTATTACAGAAGATATACTGATCAGATGTAGCAGAAAGAATGAGGCTGCCATGTTAACTGGAAGGGAACAGGAAACAGCTTTTTTGGAGAATCATTATAAGAGACCGGGAAGCCAGATCCTGGTGGTATATGGACAGAGAGGCGTTGGTAAGACGGCTCTCTTAGCCGCTTTTACGGAAGAAAAACAGACCATACGTTATACTGCTCCTAACTGTTCTTCCAGGGAACTGTGCTATCAGTGGGGACAGGAGCTTAGAGAACAGGGGAAAGAGATTTCATCGAACCCTTCCTGGGAAGAAGTATTACAGTGTGTATCCGGAGAAAAAAGTGATCGCAAAAAAGTTCTGATCATAGAGAATTTTCATTATCTGCTAAAGGGGGATCCCCTTTTTTTACAGGAACTGATCCGTTATCTGAAGGAACACAGGGAGGTTTCCCTTCTTGTGATTCTTACGACCTACGCATCCGGATGGGTGGAGAACAGCATGATCTCTAAAATAGGGAATCTGGCATTTTCCGTTAGTGGTTTTCTAAAGGTCAAAGAGCTGCCTTTTTCCGTAATGCGCCGGATTTTCCCTGTCGGGACGCTTCAGGAGCGCATACAACTCTATGCGGTGTTAGGCGGAATGCCGGGATTATGGAAACTGTTGGATCTGTCAGTATCTGTGGAGGAGAATCTGACGAACCTTTTTTTAGAGAAAAACAGCTTTCTTCCGGAACTGATGATCAAATGGCTGGCGGAGGAATTGCGTGAGACCGCAGTTTATAATACCATCCTTGCCACCATAGCGGATGAGAAGAACGGCAAACTGAATGCTATGTATGCCCGTACCGGATTCTCCCGGGCGAAGATCAGTGTCTATCTGAAGAATCTGATGGAGCTGGAGCTGGTGGAAAAGGTCTTGCCCGGAATCTATGAGATCAGCAATTCTTTTATGCGATTTTATTTCCGCTTTCTGTTCCCTCACCAGACCGCCTGGAGAAGAGATAACGGCAGAACATTTTATGAAACATATATCCGGGAGGATTACAGTAACTTTGTGAGATCTGCATACCGGAGAATCTGTCAGGAGATATTGCAGACAGATTTTGGTACGGTGGAACTGAAGAAGGCGGCGCAGGGGAGAACATACTTTTTATGCAGGGATACTGCGGGGAAAAAGATCGCAGTGGATTATTCCGGTACGGTATGTTATACTTCGGAAGATTATGACGCGCTGCAGACAGCGCTGAAAAGCATCCGGACGGAACCGGATGAGATAATAATATTTTGTGAGAATGGTTATGAAAATGCACTGGCAAAGAAAGTATCCGGGAAGGTACGGTTTCGCAGCGTAGGTGCGTGATTTATGACAGGAAGACGGTAATACGTGGGTAAAAATTTATTTATTGCAGAGAAACCCAGCGTGGCAAGAGAATTTGCCAACGCTTTAAAATATAATATGCGTTCCAAAGACGGATATCTGGAGTCGGAAGAAGCCATTGTTACCTGGTGCGTAGGACATCTGGTGACCATGAGCTATCCAGAGGTGTACGACGAGAAGTTTAAGAGATGGAGCTTTGAGACACTTCCTTTTCTCCCGGCAAAATTCAAATACGAAGTCATTGAAAATGCCAGGAAACAATATACCATCGTGAGTTCCCTGCTAAACAGAGAGGATGTCTCTACAATCTATGTCTGCACCGACTCCGGGCGGGAGGGAGAATATATCTATCGTCTCGTGGAGCAGATGGCTGGCGTACAGGGCAAAGAGCGGAAGCGTGTATGGATCGATTCCCAGACGGAGGAGGAGATCTTACGTGGGATCCGGGAAGCCAAGCCGCTTTCAGAGTACGATTCGCTCAGCGATGCCGCATATCTTCGTGCAAAAGAAGATTATCTGATGGGAATTAATTTCTCCAGGGCACTGACTTTAAAATACGGTAAGACTGTAAAGGATTATCTGAAGAGAGATCGTGCAGTGATCTCCGTTGGTCGAGTCATGACCTGCGTCCTGGGCATGATCGTGAACAGAGAGAGGGAGATCCGGTCGTTTACCAAGACTCCTTTTTACCGGGTGATCGGCAATTTTAAGCTGCAGGAAAAGCCTTTTACCGCAGAGTGGAGAGCAGTGGAGGGCTCGAAATACTATAATTCTCCTGTATTGTATAAGGAGAACGGTTTTAAGAAAAAAGAGGATGCCGAGCACTTGATCGGGGAACTTTCTGAAAAACCGGCAGGACCGGTGACCGTCACCGGCATCGATAAGAAAAAAGAAAACAAAAATGCGCCGCTTTTATATAATCTGGCGGAGCTGCAGAATGACTGTTCCAAATACTTTAAGATCAGTCCGGACGAGACACTTAGGATCGTACAGGAATTATATGAAAAAAAGATGACCACTTATCCCAGAACGGATGCCAGAGTTCTGTCTACGGCAGTGGCAAAGGAAATCCATAAAAATATCGGAGGACTTCGTAATTATGCCCTGGCAGCACCTTTCGCCAGAGAAGTGTTAGAGCAGGGCACCTATAAAAATATAGCAAAGACCCGATATGTGAACGACAAGCAGATCACGGACCACTATGCCATTATCCCTACGGGACAGGGGCTGAACAATCTGGCGGGGCTGGCCCCTACGGCGGCAAAAGTATACGAGGTCATTGTACGTCGGTTTTTAAGTATTTTCTATCCGCCGGCAGTCTATCAGAAGTTCTCTCTTACATTGCAAGTAAAGGAAGAAAGCTTTTTTGCCAGCTTCAAGGTGTTGATACAGGAAGGGTATCTGAAGGTGACTAATTTCTCTTTCAAAAAGGAGAATACGGCGCTGAAGGAGGACAAAGAGAACGAGAACGAAAGTGCCGATGAAAAATGTGATGCTGAGCTTACCAATCTTCTGATGCATCTGAAAAAGGGAGATACTTTATCCGCGGATACCTACGAGATCAAAGAAGGCGAGACTTCTCCACCCAAGCGATATACCTCGGGCAGCATCATTCTGACCATGGAAAACGCCGGACAGTTCATAGAAGATGAGGAACTGCGGGCACAGATCAAGGGAAGCGGTATCGGCACCAGCGCTACAAGAGCGGAGATTCTGAAGAAACTGGTGAACATCGAGTATCTGGCACTGAATAAAAAGACCCAGGTACTGACTCCTACCCAGATGGGAGAGATGATCTACGATGTGGTATCGGATTCCATAAGACCGCTTTTGAATCCGGCTCTGACAGCCAGCTGGGAAAAAGGACTTACCATGGTGGCAGATGGTGTCATCACACCGGATGAGTACATGGGGAAGCTTACGGATTTCGTGGGCAGGAGAACCATTGCCGTGCGGGGACTGAACAATCAGGGCGTGCTATGGAGACAGTTCCAGGCTACAGAAGAATTTTACCAGAAGAAAAATAAGCAATCCAATGCGAAAAATAAAGAATAAAGATGAGGAGAAACTATCATGGAAAATATTACGATTGAAAATTTGTATGATCTGACAGAGACCATTGCGGCAGAACTGTTTACCGAGGCAGAGTATCCATGGGAGGTGCTTCCCAGAATCCACGATTTTATTTTGGAACTGGGCAAGAGACTGCCGGAGGAAATCTATGAAAAAAGAGGCGAGGATATCTGGGTGGCTAAAAACGCAAAAGTTGCTCCTACCGCCTGCCTGAACGGGCCGCTGATCATTGATGAGGAAGCGGAGATCCGTCACTGCGCATTTGTCCGTGGCAATGCCATCGTGGGAAAGGGTGCGGTAGTCGGCAATTCCACCGAACTGAAGAACGTGGTTCTGTTCAATAAAGTACAGGTGCCCCATTATAATTATGTGGGAGACAGCGTGCTGGGCTTTAAGTCTCATATGGGAGCCGGTTCCATTACTTCCAATGTAAAAAGCGATAAGACGCTGGTGGTTGTGAAGAACGGCGAGGAGAAGATTGAGACCGGACTGAAGAAAATGGGAGCCATGTTAGGCGACCACGTGGAAGTGGGCTGCAACAGCGTACTGAACCCGGGAACTGTCATCGGACGTAATTCCAATGTGTATCCTACCTCCTGCGTCAGAGGCGTGATTCCTGCCGGACATATCTTCAAGAGACCCGGTGAGGTTGTGAAAAAATCTGATATCTAAAAATTTGATTGATGTTATCTAATGCATCGATGAAATCAGTTTGACGAATGCCCTTTTATGGTTTATGATATTTATCAGTGCAACGCTTTGACGGGTTAAAGCGTCTATGCATTACAGTAAGCGGATCGAAAGATCTGCAGAAAAGAGGGCATTTATTATGAAAAAGAAATTATTATCTGTAGTACTTACCGCAGTAATGGCAGCGACTGTTCTGACAGGCTGTGGCAGCACCGATAACGGAACTGCTTCTACCACAGCAGGCAGCGCAGCACAGACCGAAGCAGCAGCTTCCACAGACGGCAAGGTATATAACATCGGTATCTGCCAGTTGGTAGAGCATGAGGCTCTGGATGCAGCTACCCAGGGATTCCAGGATGCATTAAAAGAAAAGCTTGGCGATAATGTAAAATTCGATCAGCAGAATGCACAGGGTGAGCAGACCACCGCAGCTACCATCTGTAATGGTTTTGTATCTGATGGTGTGGATCTGATCCTTGCAAATGCTACGTCTCCTTTACAGAGTGCAGCAGCAGCTACGACCTCGATCCCTATCTTAGGTACTTCCGTAACCGACTATGCTACCGCGTTAGAGATCTCTGACTGGTCCGGTGCTACCGGCAGAAATATTTCCGGTACTTCCGATCTGGCTCCCATTGAAGAGCAGGAAGCTATGTTAAAGGAACTGTTCCCGGACGTAAAGCAGGTTGGTCTGTTATATTGTTCTGCAGAAGCAAACTCACTGTATCAGATCCAGCTGTTTGAGGCTGCTCTGGACAAGGACGGTATTGCTTATAAAGAGTATGCAATCGCTGATACCAATGAAGTACAGTCTGTAACTACTGCAGCGGCAGGAGAGTGTGATGTTCTGTATATTCCTACCGACAACACGCTGGCATCTGTAACCGAGACCGTATACAACGTAGTAGCTCCCGCTAAAGTTCCTGTCATCGCAGGCGAAGAGGGTATCTGCAACGGTTGTGGCGTAGCTACCTTATCCATCAGTTACTATGATCTTGGATATGCTACCGGTGAAATGGCATACGAGATTCTGGCTGAGGGTGCAGACATCACTACCATGGATGTTCGGTACGCTCCCAACGTTACCAAGAAGTACAACGCGAAGATCTGTGAGGAACTTGGCATCACTGTTCCCGATGATTATGTAGCAATTCAGTAATTATTCAGTCAATTAAGTACGGAAACAAAATATACTTCGATAGGGATAGCGCCAGATAAGCGGTATCCCTATCGGAAGTTTTAGGAGGAAAAAGAAATGTCTTACTTTATGTCACTGAATCCCCTTTCCCTGTTCAGGGCAATGCCGGGATCAATAGCGCAGGGAATGATCTGGGGAGTCATGGCACTGGGAGTGTATATTACGTTCCGCCTGCTGGATTTTGCTGATCTGACCGTGGATGGTTCCATTGCAACCGGTGCTGCGGTATCCGTTATGCTGATTCGTGCGGGAGTTTCTCCTATAGCTACGCTGCCCATTGCTTTCCTGGCCGGAGCATTGGCAGGCATGGTAACGGGACTGTTGAACACCGCACTGGGAATCCCCGGAATTCTGGCAAGTATTCTGACGCAGATCTCCCTGTATTCCATTAATCTGAATATCATGGGCAAAGCAAACCAGCCGGTCAGCGTAGATAATTATCCGCTGGTGGTATCGCTGCGTTATGTGACGGACGGTTCGGTGAGCAGACTTCTCTTTTTCCTGGGAATGATCGTATTTTTATTGGCTCTGATCGCTGTGATGTACTGGTATTTTGGAACAGAACAGGGACATGCCATCCGTGCTACGGGCTGTAACAGCAATATGGCGAGAGCACAGGGCATCAATACTAACTTTATCAAGGTGCTGGCGCTGATGATCTCCAACGGTCTGGTAGGTCTGTGTGGTGCGCTGTACGGACAGTTCCAGGGGGCATCGGATGTCAATATGGGACGTGGAGCCATTGTCATTGGTCTGGCAGCTGTTATTATCGGTGAGGTACTGTTCGGTAAGTTCGCCAGCAAGAGAAAACTTGCTTTCGCATTTACTTTAGCATCCGTAATTCTGGGTGCAGTGATCTACTACATGGTATATCAGTTTGTTCTGTGGCTGAAGATGCCTTCAGAGGATATGAAATTGTTCTCCGCTATCGTAGTTGCCATTTTCCTGGCAATTCCTTACTTGAAGGAGAAGAGAACACTTCGGAAAGGAGCGTCAAAATAATGGCTTACGCATTGGAGATACAGGATATACATAAAGTATTTAACAGAGGAACCATCAATGAAAAGGTGGCATTAAACGGTGTAAACTTAAACTTAAATCCCGGAGATTTCGTGACCATCATCGGAGGTAACGGTGCCGGTAAATCCACCACGCTGAATGCTATCGCCGGCGTATGGCCCATCGATTCCGGCAAGATTATTATCGACGGCACGGATATTACGAGCCTGCCGGAGCATAAGAGAGCAAAGTATCTGGGAAGAGTATTCCAGGATCCCATGACGGGAACCGCCGCCACCATGGATATCGAAGAGAACATGGCAATTGCCTTAAGACGCGGCGAGAAGAGAACTCTTCGCTGGGGCGTTTCCAGAGAGGATAGAGAGCTGTTCCGTGAAAAATTACAGACGCTCGGACTGGGACTGGAGGATCGTATGACCAGTAAGGTAGGTCTTCTGTCCGGTGGTCAGCGTCAGGCGATCACACTTTTGATGGCAGCCTTAAAGCAGCCGAAGCTTCTGCTGTTAGATGAGCATACCGCAGCATTGGATCCCAAGACAGCAGCAAAAGTACTGGAGATCAGTGACAAGATCATCGCTGAGAGTCAGCTGACTGCCATGATGGTAACCCATAACATGAAGGATGCTATTGTACACGGCAACCGTTTGATCATGATGCACGAAGGTAAAGTCATCTACGATGTGGCGGGAGAAGAGAAGAAGAATCTTCAGGTAAAAGATCTGCTTGCTAAGTTCGAAGAAGTCAGCGGCGGAGAATTCGCCAATGACCGTATGATGCTGGCGTAAAAATAAGATTAGGACACGTTGCCAATTTCGGCAACGTGTTTTTACGTTAACTGGAGAGTTAGTGAAATAGTTGTTCTAAAATCCACGCAGAAAGGGCTGCCCGCCCCG
>OMAM01000498.1_pt1 | contig 20594 bp, 17 predicted proteins | sample 1644621 | NCBI WGS metagenome assembly OMAM01 (sample SAMEA103958120, study PRJEB25191) | human gut metagenome | biome: human-associated habitat [ENVO:00009003]; feature: intestine environment [ENVO:2100002]; material: feces | place: Germany | collected 2013/2015 | reverse complement strand
ATTTCTTTCAGTGGCTTCGCGGACGCGGCCTGGACGGCGTAAAGCTCATCGTCGGGGACAAGTGCATGGGGATGCTGGAGGCCGTGGGCGAGGTGTTTCCGGACGCCAAATATCAGCGCTGCACGGTGCATTTCTACCGCAATGTGTTCTCTGTTGTGCCCAAATCCAAGGTCAAAATTGTAGCGAAAATGCTCAAGGCGATCCACGCCCAGGAGAGCAAGAAGGCGTCCCGCGAGAAGGCGAAAGCCGTGGTCGCCGAACTGCGCACCATGAAGCTGAAGGAGGCTGCCAAGAAGGTCGAGGACGGCATCGAGGAGACGCTGACCTACTGCGATTTTCCCAGCGAACACTGGACCCGCATCCGCACCAACAATGTGATCGAGCGGCTGAACCGTGAGATCCGCCGCAGGACACGCGTGGTGGGGACGTTCCCTGACGGAAATTCCGCCCTGATGCTGGTCTGCGCGAGGCTTCGCCATGTGGCGGGCACCCAGTGGGGCAGCAAGAAATACATGAACATGAAGCATTTGGAGGCGGCTCTGGATGACGCCTCTATTGCCGGCTGACTTCATCCAGCCGGAGCCTGCAAACAAATTTGCGCATAAATCTTGACGGGACCCTTTTTTGACAAGCTGAGAAACGGAGCCGGGATCATCTCCCGGCTCCATTCCTGTTATGCGGTTTTCCGCGTCCGGCGGGTTACTGTCTTGCCTTGGAGTCCACGATCTCGTGGAGCTTGGCGGCGAAGTCCGCCAGGGACATGGCCCCCAGGTCCTCGCCGGTGCGGGTGCGGACGGACACGGTGCCCGCCTCCATATCCCGGTCGCCCACCACCAGCATGAAGGGGATCTTCTCCAGGGTGGCCTCCCGGATCTTCTTGCCGATCTTCTCGTTGCGGCCGTCTACCTCCACCCGGAAGCCCTGGCTGTCCAGCTGGGCGGCGACGTTTTTGGCGTAGTCCATGGCCCGGTCGGTAACGGGCAGGAGCTTGACCTGCACCGGGGACAGCCATGCCGGGAAGGCGCCGGCAAAGTGCTCGGTGATGACGCCGATGAAGCGCTCGATGGAGCCCAGCAGCGCCCGGTGGATCATGACGGGGCGGTGCTTCTCGCCGTCCTCGCCCACATACTCCAGGTCGAAGCGCTCGGGCATCTGGAAGTCCAGCTGGATGGTGCCGCACTGCCAGGTCCGGCCCAGGGAATCGGCCAGATGGAAGTCCAGCTTCGGGCCATAGAACGCGCCGTCACCGGCGTTGATGACGAAGTCCTTGCCCATTTCGGTGATGGCCGCCTGCAGGGTATCCTCGGCGAACTTCCAGTCCTTCTCGTCGCCCATGTGGTCCTCGGGCATGGTGGACAGCTCGATCTGATAGGTCAGGCCGAAGGTGGAGTAAATTTCGTCAAACAGCTTCACGACGTTCTTGATCTCGTCCTTCATCTGGTCGGGGGTCATGAAGATGTGGGCGTCGTCCTGGGTGAAGCAGCGGACGCGGAACAGGCCGTGCAGCGCGCCGGACATCTCGTGGCGGTGGACCAGGCCCAGCTCCGCCATGCGCAGGGGCAGATCGCGGTAGGAATGGGGCTCATTCTTATAAACCAGCATGCCGCCGGGGCAGTTCATGGGCTTGATGGCGTAATCCTCGCCGTCGATGACGGTGGTGTACATATTGTCCTTGTAGTGATCCCAGTGGCCGCTGCGGTGCCAGAGCTCCTGGTTGAGGATGATGGGCGTGGAGATCTCCACATAGCCATAGCGCTTATGGCACTGCCGCCAATAGTCCAGCAGGGTGTTTTTCAGCACCATGCCCTTGGGCAGGAAGAACGGGAAGCCCGGGCCCTCCTCGGTCATCATGAACAGGCCCAGCTCCTTGCCCAGCTTGCGGTGGTCGCGGCGCTTGGCCTCCTCAATGCGCTCCAGATAGGCGTCCAGCTCCTCCTTCTTGGGGAAGGCCACGCCGTAAATGCGCTGGAGGGTCTGGCGATTGCTGTCGCCCCGCCAATAGGCGGCGTTGCAGGCGGTCAGCTTGATGGCGTTGCCCTTGATGCGGCCGGTGGAATCCAGGTGGGGACCGGCGCACAGGTCCACGAACTCTCCCTGCTTATAGAAGGAGATGTGGGCGTCGGCGGGCAGGTCGTTGATCAGCTCCACCTTGTAGGGCTCCTGCCGCTCCTCCATGTATTGCAGGGCTTCCTCCCGGGGCAGCTCAAAGCGCTCCAGCTTCAGCTTCTCCTTGCAGATCTTGCGCATTTCGCCCTCGATCTCGGCCAGGTCCTCGGGGGTGAAGGCAAAGGGCGCGTCCAGATCGTAATAAAAGCCGTTTTCGATGGACGGGCCGATGGCCAGCTTCACCTCCGGGTGCAGGCGCTTGACGGCCTGGGCCAGGACGTGGGAGCAGGTGTGCCAATAGGTCCGGCGGTATTCCTCGTTTTCAAAGGTGTACTTGTTTTCTTCGCTCATGATGATTCCTCCTTGATATTGGGGTCGGGAAAATAAAAATCCCCACCCCTGACAGTGATTCAGGGGTGAGGTAATCGGCATTACTCCACGGTTCCACCCTGCTTACGGGACACGGGTCCCGTCGCTCGTAGCTCCTCTGTAACGGGAGGGCCCGGTCCGGCCTACTGGGGCCATGGCCCGTTGGGCGGACGGCTCGGAGGCGGTACGCATCCTGCTTTCAGCCGGGACCCTTGCACCAAGATGGGCCCCTCTCTGCTGCCTGCCGCAGGCGGCTTCCTCGTCAACGCCTTTTGTTATCCCTCAATATAGCACGCCCCGTCCCGGTTGTCAACGGGAAATTCCCGGGACAGAGGCGGGAAAAATGAAAACAAAGCGCATTTTTCCGCCGGACCCATTGCGCATCCGGGCCGCATGGGGTATAATAAAACGTCAAATCTCTATAGAAAAAGGGGAGATCCATATGCAGGCAATCATACTGGCGGCGGGCATGGGCAAGCGGCTGAAGGAGCTGACCCAGGACCGGACCAAGTGCATGGTGCAGGTCAACGGGGTGGCCCTGATCGACCGGATGCTCCATCAGATCGAAAGCCGCCATCTGTCCCGCATCGTCATCGTGGTGGGTTACCAGGGCGAGAAGCTCATGGAATATATCGACACCCTGGGCATCCGGACGCCCATTGTCTATGTCCAGAACCCCATTTACGACAAGACCAACAACATCTATTCCCTGGCCTTGGCCAAGGACTATCTGTGCCAGGACGACACCCTGCTGTTTGAGTCGGACCTGATCTTCGAGGACGCCGTCATCGACCAGCTGCTGGACGACCCCCGGGAGACCCTGGCCCTGGTGGACAAGTACGAAAGCTGGATGGACGGCACCTGCGTGAAGCTGGGGCCCGACGACAGCATCGCCTCCTTCGTCCCCGGCAAGAATTTCCGGTTTGCCGAGGCCCACGAATACTACAAAACCGTGAACATCTACAAGTTCGGCCGCCACTTCTCCCGGACCCACTATGTTCCCTTCCTGGAGGCGTACTCCAAGGCTCTGGGCAACAACGAATACTATGAGCAGGTGCTGCGGGTCATCACCATGCTGGACGACCCGGAGATCCGGGCCAAGCGCCTCAGCGGCCAGCTGTGGTACGAGATCGACGACATCCAGGACCTGGACATTGCCTCCTCCATGTTCGCCCAGGACCCGGACTTCCGGGTCAGCCTCATGCAGGGGCGTTACGGCGGCTACTGGCGCTATCCCCAGTTGCTGGACTTCTGCTATCTGGTGAACCCCTATTTCCCGCCCCAGCGGCTGATCGACGAGATCCAGGCCAATTTCACCCCCCTGCTGACCCAGTATCCCTCCGGCATGCGGGTGAACGCCCTGCTGGCGGCCAAGAACTTCGCCGTCCACCAGCAGAACATCCTGGTGGGCAACGGCGCGGCAGAGCTCATCAAGGCCCTGATGGCCCGGCTGGAGGGGGCCACCGGCTTCATCCGCCCCACCTTCGAGGAGTACCCCAACCGTTATCAGGACCGGCCCAACGTCTGCTTCACCCCGGCGGGCCCGGACTTCCGGTACACCGCTGACGACCTGATGGCCTTCTTCGGCCCCCAGGACATCGACAACCTGGTGCTTATCAACCCCGACAACCCCTCAGGTAGCTATATTCCCGCCCCGGACGTGCTGCGCCTGGCGGACTGGGCGCAGGAGAAGGGCATCCGCCTGATCCTGGACGAGTCCTTTGCCGACTTTGCCGACGAGGCGGACAACACCTTCATCCGCCAGGACCTGCTGGACCGGTACAGGAGGCTGTATGTGGTCAAGAGCATCTCCAAGTCCTATGGCGTCCCCGGCCTGCGGCTGGGGGTTCTGGCCTCCGGCGACCAGGACCTGATCGCCGCCCTGAAAAAGGACGTAGCCATCTGGAACATCAACTCCTTCGCCGAGTTCTATATGCAGATCGAGGAGAAGTATAAGAAGGACTATGCCCGGTCCCTGGAGCTGATCCGGGCCGAGCGGGCCCGCTTCCGCCGGGAGCTGGAGAAGCTCCCCAACCTGCGGGTGATCCCGTCCCAGGCCAACTATCTCATGGTGGAGCTGCTGGGCGGCCTGTCCGCCCGGGCCATCACCCGGGACCTGCTGGTAAACCGCTGCATCCTGGTGAAGGACCTGTCCCCCAAGCTGGGCGGGCAGCAGTATCTCCGGCTGGCCGTCCGGGACACCCGGGACAACGACCGGCTGCTGGAGGCCCTGCGGCCCCTGTGCGGCGCATAACGGAACAAACGGAACCCCCGGAACCGGGCCTGCGGCCTGATTCCGGGGGTTTGTTATGTATGCGCGGTCACGCCTGCCGGTCCGCCTGGATCAGCAGCTTCAGGGCCTCCACGCCCACCTCCACGGCGGAGGTGGTGTCCTCACTCATGTCCTGGTCCAGTCCGGCGGCTTCCCGCTCCTGGTTCCAGATCACATGGAAGCAGCTGCCGCAGCGGCAGCCCAGGGCGTCGGCCACCACGAACAGGGCGGCGCTCTCCATTTCGCTGGCCTTCACATGCAGGCGCTTCCAGGCCTCCCACTTGTTCAGCAGCTCATAGGACACCGGCATTCTGGCGGGGCTGTGCTGGCCATAGAAGGCATCCTTACACTGGACCACGCCGGTTTTAAGGGGCTTATTCAGGTTTTTGGCGGCCTGCACCAGGGCGCAGGTCACGTCGAAATTGGCCACGGCCGGGTATTCGATGGGGGCATACTCCCGGCTGGTGTGCTCAAAGCGGATGGCGCCGGTGGCCACCACCACGTCGCCGGAGCGCACGTCCAGGTCGATGCCGCCGCAGGTGCCCACCCGGATGAAGGTATCCGCGCCGATGTTGTGCAGCTCCTCCATGGCGATGGAGGCGGAGGGCCCACCGATGCCGGTGGAGCAGACGGAGACCTTTTCCCCCAGCAGGGTGCCGGTATAGATGGTAAACTCGCGATTCTGGGCCACAAAATGGACGTCGTCGAACAGGGCCGCGATCTTTTCGCAGCGGCCTGGGTCGCCGGGCAGGATCACATAGCGGCCCACATCGCCCTCCACGCAGTGGATATGGAACTGTTTGTCCAGCTTTTGCATAGCTGTACCTCCTTGGTGATCGATTCGTTGGATTCGGTTATTATAACACAGGGGACTGCCGGGTGCAAATGGAATGCCCTACTGCGCCCGCTCCGCCGCCTGGATGGTGTGCTTGCAGAGGACGGCGGAGGTGACGGAGCCTACGCCGCCGGGAACCGGGGTCAGGGCCAGGTCCAGTCCGGCGGACTCCGGGGCCACGTCGCCGCAGAGGGTCCCGTCGGGGCCCGGGTGGACGCCTACGTCCAGCACCGTCTGCCCGGGGCGGAGAAAGTCCGCCGTGATGAGGCCCGGCCGTCCGGCGGCGGCAATGACGATGTCCGCGTCCCGGGACAGGGCCGGTATGTCCCGGGTGCCGGTGTGGCACACGGTAACGGTGGCGCTGCGGCGCTGCAGCAGCAGGGCGGCGGGCTGGCCCACCACCAGGCTGCGGCCGATGACCACCGCCCGGCGGCCCGCCGGGTCCACGCCGTAATAGTCCAGCAGCTCCAGGCAGGCCTGGGCCGTGCAGGGGGCGAAGCCGCCCCGGCCGGTCAGCAGTCCCGCCAGGGAGCCGGGGGTCATGCCGTCCACGTCCTTGTCCGGGGACAGAAGCCGCCCGGCGGCTTCCTCCGCCGCCTTGTCCGCCAGGGGACGCAGCAGCAGGCAGCCGTGGATGGCGGGGTCGTCGTTCACGGACCGGATGACCTCCGGCAGGGAGGCGGCGTCATCCAGGGGGATGCGGCGCAGGTCGATGCCGCACTTGGCGCAGCGGGAGGCCGCGCCCTTTTCATAGGCCAGGCCGCCGGGGTCCCGGCCCACCCGGATGATGGCCAGGGTGGGGACCACGCCCCGCTGCCGCAGGACGTCGGACCGGGCCTTCAGATCCTGGGTCAGGCGCTCCGCCACGGGAGCGCCCGGCAGAAGTTCAGCCATAGGGGTTCACCTCGCTTCGCTTATTCCCCGGAAAACCGGAGAATATCCCGGGAGACCGGGGTGTAGAACAGCTTTTCCGCCTGGGCGAAGTCCCGGGTCTGGCCCAGGATCCACATGAGCTTGCACACAGCGGACTCGGTGGTCATGTCATAGGCCTCCAGCACCTGGAGGGTGTGCTTCAGGTGGCCGCCCACATGGTACACCGTCAGGTCGCTGCCCTCGTTGGGCACCTGGGTGGTCATGACGATGAGCTTGCCCGCCTCCGCCGCCTGGCGGACCACGTCGTAAAACCCGTCGTATTCCGGCAGACCGCCTACGCCGAAGCCCTCGATGACCAGGCCGTCATAGTGATCGGCCATAAAGGCCAGCAGCTCCCGCCGGGTGCCGGGGATCAGCTTCAGCAGGCCCACGCTGCCGTCCAGGGCGTCGTAAAACCGGGGGGCGGGGCGGCTGCCGGTGGTGATATACTGCAGCAGGCGCTCGTCCTGGATCAGGGCCAGCTCCGGATAGTTGACGCTGGAGAAGGCCTGGAAGCTCTTGGAGAAGGTCTTGCGGGCACGGGTGCCCAGAATGACCTTGCCGTTGAACACGATCTGCACCCCGCCGCAGCCCCGGCAGGCATACAGGAACGCGTCGGTGAGGTTGCGCTTGGAGTCGGTGCCGTCGTACCAGATGGGCTTCTGGGCCCCGGTGAGGACGATGGGCTTGGGGCAGTCCTGGATGAGATAGCTCAGGGCCGCCGCCGTGTAGGCCATGGTGTCGGTGCCGTGGCTGATGACGAAGCCGTCATACTGGTCGTACCGCTCCCGGATGGCCCGGGCCAGGCCCAGCCAGTGACAGGGGCGGATGTTGGTGCTGTCCAGGCTGTACAGCTGCAGGCAGTCCACCCGGCACAGCTGGGCCACCCGGGGGGTGTCCCGCAGCAGCTGCAGGGGGTCCAGCTCGGGAGCAAGACCCTCCGCCGTCTGGCCGGAGGCGATGGTGCCGCCGGTGCCGATCATGAGGATGTTTTTCATATCAAAGCTCCTTGTTGTCCATGGCGGCCAGGCCGAAGCGCACCGCCTGCTCGATTTCCTTCTGCCGCCGGGGGTCGGCGGCGTCATATTCCCGGCGAAGCCGGCGCAGAAACAGGCCCCGCAGGGTATCATCGCCGCAGCGGTCCCACAGGTCCCGGCGCAGACGGGTGTCGTCCGCCAGCTCCAGCTGGAAGAAGCCGCCGGACAGGGCCTGCTCCAGGGCGGGCAGGGTCAGCGGCTCCGCCGTTTCGCCGGTCAGGCGGATGCGGTAGATATCCCGGGAGGTGTCCGGCGGCAGACGGCGGCGGATGGCCTCCAGGGCGTCCCCCTGGGACACGTCCACGGTGAGGATCTCATAGCGGCGGCGGGCAAAGGGGACAAACTGCATATCCACCCGGCCCGGCTCCACGTCGCCGAACAGGAAGCCCCGGTCGCCGGTCTCGTCAAAGCCCCGGCCCTGGGGACAGCCGGGATAGGCCCACACGGTGCTCCCGGCCCGGTTCATGGCCGAGGGGGCGTGGACATGGCCCAGGGCCAGATAGTCCAGGCCCGTGGAGGCGATCTCCTCCGGGGCGATGGGGCGGTAGCGGCCCTCCCGGCTGCCAACATCCCCGTGGAGGACCATGATGCGGGCGCTGCCGTCAGGCTGGGCATAAAAGCCCCGCAGGCCGCTTTCCGCCTCCTCCGGGGCGGTGAAGGCCGCGCCGTATACGGTGCAGCCCAGCTCCGGCAGGGTCAAGCGCTCCATGCCCCGGCCCAGGAAGATGCGGACATTCTCCGGCCAGATGGGCTGGCGGTAGGGACTGGCGGCGGAGAGCCAGTCGTGATTTCCCGGTGCGATGACCACGGTGCCCTGGAAGCGGGCCAGGGCCTGGGCCAGCATCTGGGCCGTCTGGCTGAACAGCCGGTCGGAGTCGAACAGGTCCCCGGCCAGCAGCATCAGCTGGGCTCCGTGGTCGTTGGCCCAGTCCACCAGCTGGCCGGGCAACTCCCGGCTCTCCTGCCGCCGCAGACGGGCCTGCTCCTCCGGCAGGGAGCGGAAGGCACTGTCCAGGTGGAAGTCCGCCGCGTGAAGGACCTTAGCCATGATCTTCCTCCTGCCAGCCCTTGCACACGTCCACCCAGGAGACAAAATTGGTCCCGCAGCAGCGCTCCAGTTCGCCGCAGGTCAGCTCGATGGCGCTGGCGGCGCTGCCCACGGCGGGAAACACCGTGTCAAACCGCCGCAGGGATTCATCCAGATAGGTTTTCACGTCCTCCGGCAGAGCGAAGGGGCACACGCCGCCTACGGCGTGGCCGATGCGCTCCACCGCCTCGTCGGGGGTGAGCATCTTGGCCTTCATGCCGAAAAGGTGCTTATACTTGCTGTTGTCGATTTTTGCGTCTCCGGCGGCCACCACCAGGATGGGCGCATCTCCCAGCTTGAAGCTCAGGGTCTTGGCAATGCGGGCGGGCTCCACCCCCACGGCCACGGCGGCCAGCTCCACGGTGGCGCTGGACACATCGAACTCCCGGATGCGGTCCGACACGCCGAAGGGCTCCAGATAGGCCCGGACTTTTTCAACGGACATGATACGGTTCCTCCTCTGTATTTATCGGATATCCACGCGCTCCACGGCGGTGCACAGGCCGGTGGAGGACTCTAAGGTAAACAGGGCGCCCTGGGCCTTGCAGGGCCCCTCCGCCGGGCGGTAGCGGCCCGGCAGGCCCCCCAGGAACGACTCCACCGACTGCTCCGGGCGGATGCCCAGCACGGACTCCACCGCACCGGTCATGCCCAGGTCCGTGATATAGCCGGTGCCCTGGGGGAACACCCGCTCATCGGCGGTGGGCACATGGGTGTGGGTGCCCCACAGGGCGGACACCCGGCCGTCCAGATAATAGGCCATGGCCAGCTTTTCGCTGGTGGCCTGGGCGTGAAAGTCCACCAGGGTGAAGGTGGGCTTTTCCCCGGCCTTCAGCAGGCGGTCCGCCGTGGTGAAGGGGTTGTCGCTGCCCCAGGCCAGGTCGCACCGGCCGATGAGCACCATCACCGCCACCTGCACCCGGCCCAGGTCATAGACCCCGTAGCCCCGGCCCGGGGTGCGGGGGGAGAAGTTGGCAGGCCGGAGAATGTAGCGGTTGTCCTCCAGATAATCGGTAATCTGCATTTTGCCCCAGGTGTGGTTGCCCAGGGTGATGACGTCGGCCCCGGCGGCAAACAGGTCGTCGGCCTGCTGGGGGGTCAGACCGGTGCCGGAGATGTTCTCGCCGTTGATAACGGTGAAGTCCACGCCCTTCATTTTTTTAAAGCCCGGCAGATGGCGGCGCAGGTGGGCAGTGCCCTCCTCGCTGGTGACGTCGCCGATGGCCAAAACGCGAAATTCCATGGTCGTTCTCCTTTTTATACCACTTTATACCACCTGGAACAGGTAGAATTTCAGATAGCTGGTCTCCTCCACGCCCCAGAGAATGGGGTGGTCGGCGGCCTGCTGCCGGGCCTCGATCTGCCGCAGCTGGACCCCGGCGTCGTGGGCTGCGTCGCGGAGCATTTTCCGGAACAGCTCCTCTGTGGCGAAGTGACTGCACGAGCAGGTGGCCAGGTATCCGCCCCGGGGCAGCAGCCGCATGGCCCGGTAGTTGATCTCCTTATACCCGGCCATGGCCCGCCGGGTGGTCTGGCGGCTTTTGGTGAAGGCCGGGGGGTCCAGGATGATGAAGTCATACTGCCCCTTCTGCAATTGGGGCAGCAGGTCGAACACGTTGGCGGCCACGCAGTCCACCACCTGGGACAGGCCGTTGCGGGCCGCGTTTTCCCGGGCACATTCCACGGCGAACTCCGACACGTCCACGGCGGTGACGCGGGCCGCGCCGCCCCGGGCGGCGTTCAGGGCGAAGGAGCCGGTGTGGGTGAAGCAGTCCAGCACCGTTTTGCCCCGGGCCAGCCGGGCCACCGCCTGGCGGTTGTACTTCTGGTCCAGGAAGAAGCCGGTTTTCTGGCCGTTTTCAAAGTCCACGGTGTAGCGGATGCCGTTTTCCACAATGTCCGTGCGGGTGAAGTCCGGCAGAGGCTCCCCGGCCAGAGGATACCAGCCCTTGCCCTGGGCCATGCCCTCCTTGTCCCGCAGGGCAGCGTCGTTGCGCTCATATATCCCGGCGATGTCCTGGCCGTCCTCCCGCAGGACCCGGACCAGCTGGGAGAAGATCACGTCCTTCACCCGGTCCAGCCCCAGGCACAGCACCTGGGCCACCAGCACCGGCCCGAACCGGTCCACCGTCAGGCCCGGGAAATGGTCCGCCTCGCCGAAAATCACCCGGCAGCAGGTCAGCTCCTCCGGGGCCATGACGGTCTTGCGGTAGTCCCAGGCGTATTTCACCCGCCGGGCCCAGAAGTCCGGGTCGAACCGGTCGTTGGGGTTGCGGGACAGAAGCCGCACCCGGATCAGGGAGCGGCTGTTGTAAAATCCGGTGCCCAGCCAGCTGCCCCGGCGGCTCACCACGTCCACCAGGCCGCCGTCGGCAGGCGTGCCGGAAACGGAGGTGACCTCCCCCTCATAGACCCAGGGGTGGCCGCCGGTCAGGGCCGCCTCCCCCTTGGGGGTGATGGCGATCTGGGGATAGGGTCGTTCAGCTTTCATAATGGGCACCGTCCTTTTGTCGTATGGAACCATTGTCAGCTTGTCAAAAAAGTCTTTTTTGACAAGCTGCGTGCGGTTTTTCAGAACTTAAAAAGTTCTGAAAAACCTGTGATTGCAAACGAAAGACACCCCTGATGGGTTTCTTTCGTAACGATCTTCCTTTCCGATGGCGGAAGACTTCCGAGTTTTTCGACAACCTCTATTATATCACATGCGCCGGGGAATTACCAGTGCGCAGAGCCGGTATTTTGGCATAGAATGACCAGGAAAGGAGAATGCCCATGCCGAAAATTTATCTGAGTCCTTCCACCCAGGAATATAACCCCTATGTCACCGGGAACGGGTCGGAGGAATATTTCATGAATCTGGTGGCCGACGCCATGGAGCCGTATCTGCTGGCCAACGGCATCCAGTTTTCCCGGAACACCCCGGATATGACCGCCGCGTCCTCCATCCGCCAGGCAAACCGCGGGGACTATGACTTCTATCTGGCCCTGCACTCCAACGCCTCCGGCCCCGGCAGTGAGGGGCAGAACCGGGGGATCATCGCCTTTTATTACCCCACCAGCCGGAACGGCCGCCGGGGGGCGGAGATCATCGCCCGGAATCTGCAGGAGATTTACCCCCTGCCGGAGCGGGTGGTGACCCGGTCCACCACCAGCCTGGGGGAGGTGCGCCAGCCCCGGGCCCCGGCGGTGCTGGTGGAGATCGGGTATCACGACAATGAGGCCGACGCCCGCTGGATCGAAAGCCACATCGACGCCATCGGCCAGAGCCTGGCCATGAGCATGGCGGAGTATTTCGGCCTGCCCTTCACCTATCCCGGCCCCAGCCAGCCCGGCGTCATCGCCACGGAGTCCGGCGGGCCGGTGAACCTGCGGGGGGAGCCGTCGGTGTCGGGGCAGGTGCTGGCCCGGATTCCCAGCGGGGAGACGGTGACGGTGTTCGGCCAGTACCGGGGGTGGTATGTGGTGCTGTATGACGACATTCTGGGCTACGTCAGCGCCCCATATGTGCAGATTTAGACACCTGAGCGAAAAAATAGCAGGGAACATGCGAATATGCTCTTGACAGTTTTGTGCAATCCGATTAAAATTAATAAAGATTATCATCGGGGGAGCAGGGGATTCTCCCGGTTATTGTCTGCCCAAGAACGGAGTCATCCGTTTCCATACACAAAAAAGAATAGGAGGAACACCAACCATGACACCTACCGGTTGGATCGTAGCAGCGGCCGCCTTTGCTGCGGCGGCAGTGCTGTTTTTCCTCCTCGGTATTCGCTATCGCAAGCGCGTGGCCGAAAAGGAGATCTCCAGCGCGGAGGAGGAGGCCACCCGCATCATCAACGAAGCCATCAAGAGCTCTGAAAGCAAGAAAAGAGAGGCCCTTGTGGAGGCCAAGGAAGAGATTCTGAAGTCCCGCAGCGAGTACGAGAAGGAAGTGAAGGAGCGGCGGGCCGACCTGCAGAAGCAGGAGCGGCGCCTGCAGCAAAAGGAAGAAAACCTCGATCACAAGATGGACGCCATCGAGAAGAAAGAGGAGGCGCTGGCAGCCAAGCACGCCGCCGCCGACAAGGCAAACGAAGAAATTCAGATCATCAAGCGTAGCCAGACCGAGATGCTGGAGCGCATCTCCGGCTTCACCGCCGACCAGGCCAAGGATTACCTCATCGCCCAGGTGGAGTCCGAAGTGACCCACGAAACGGCCCTGAAGATCAAGGAGATCGAGGCCCGGGCCAAGGACGAGGCCGACAGCCGCGCCCGGGAAATCGTGGCCACCGCCATCCAGCGCTGCGCCGCCGACCATGTGGCCGAGATCACCGTCAGTGTGGTTCCCCTGCCCAATGACGAGATGAAAGGACGCATCATCGGCCGCGAGGGCCGCAACATCCGCACCCTGGAGACCCTGACCGGGGCGGACCTGATCATCGACGACACGCCGGAGGCCATCACCGTCTCCTGCTTCGAGCCCGTCCGGCGGGAGATCGCCCGGCTGGCTCTGGAAAAGCTCATTGCCGACGGCCGCATCCACCCCACCCACATTGAGGAGATGGTGGAGAAGGCCCGCCGGGAGGTGGAGGCCACCATCCGGGCCGAGGGCGAGCGAGCCGTGCTGGAAACCGGCGTCCGGGGCCTGCACCCGGAGCTGCAGAAGATGCTGGGCCGCCTGCGCTACCGCACCAGCTATGGCCAGAACGTGCTGCAGCACTCCATCGAGGTCAGCCACATTGCCGGCCTCATGGCCGCGGAGCTGGGGGCCGATGTGCAGGCCGCCAAGCGGGCGGGCCTGCTGCACGACATCGGCAAGGCCGTGGACCACGAGATGGAGGGCACCCATGTGGCCCTGGGCGTGGAGTTCTGCCGGAAGTACCGGGAGAAGGAGGACATCATCCACGCCATCCAGGCACACCACAACGACGTGGAGTGCAAGACCCTGGTGGCCTGCCTGGTGCAGGCGGCCGACGCCATCTCCGCTGCCCGCCCCGGCGCCCGGCGGGAGAATCTGGAGAACTATATCAAGCGCCTGGAGAAGCTGGAGGAGATCACCGGCAGCTATCCCGGCGTGGAAAAGAGCTACGCCATTCAGGCCGGCCGCGAGGTCCGCGTGATGGTGAAGCCCGAGCAGGTGTCCGAGGATCAGATGGTCATTCTGGCCCGGGAGCTGGCCAAGCGCATCGAAAACGAGCTGGAGTACCCCGGACAGATCAAGGTCCATGTCCTGCGGGAAACCAAGGTCGTGGAATACGCCAAGTAAATACACCGCTTATCAGGCCGCAGAGTTCCCCACTCTGCGGCCTGATTTCGTTAAGCGGCCATAAAGGTTCCGGAAATGCCGGGGAGAGGCCGTTAATTCAAAGGAATTTGTTGCATAAAGGACCGGAATATGATATACTGAACCATCAGGCTGTGAACCTGCCTGAAATTTCATTACAGAAAGCTGAGTTGGTAACCTTTCTATGGACAGTAGTACTGTCGCAATGCTGGCGGCGCTGGTGGCGCTGGTCGCCCTATCCGCCTATTTCTCCGCCACGGAGACCGCTTTTACATCCCTGAACCGCATCCGCCTGAAAACCCGGGCCGACGACGGCGACAAGCGCGCCGCCCGGACCCTGGCCCTGGCAGCCGATTTCGACCGGCTGCTCTCCACCCTCCTCATCGGCAACAACATCGTCAACAACGTGGCCACCACCATCGGCGCGGTGCTGTTTATCCAGCTCATCGGCCCGGGGAAGGGCCCCACGGTGTCCGCCACGGTGCTGACCATCGTGATCCTGATCTTCGGCGAGGTGACCCCCAAGAGTCTGGCCAAGGAGCGGCCGGAGGCCTGGGCCATCGTCGCCACGCCGTTGCTGCGGGTGATGGCGGTGGTGCTGACGCCGGTGAACTTCCTGTTCACCCAGTGGAAGAAGCTGCTGCGGGTGCTGCTGCGGCACCAGGACGACGACGGCATCACCGAGGAGGAGCTGATGGGCATGGTGGACCAGGCCGAAACCGAGGGAAGCCTGGACCAGCACGAAAGCGATCTCATCCGCAACGCCATCGAGTTCAACGACATGGAGGTTTCCGAGATCCTCACCCCCCGGGTGGACCTGGAGGCCCTGGCGGACACCGCCACCATGGAGGAGGCGGCGGCCATGTACGCAGACAGCGGGTTCTCCCGGCTGCCGATCTATCACGACAGTATTGACAATATCATCGGCGTTCTGCACGAGAAGGACTTCTACGCCGCCTATTGCCGGGGCGTCAAGCGCCTGTCGGAGCTGAAGGGCTCCGTGCTGTACACCACGGAAACCGCCCGGATATCGGACCTGCTGCGGCAGCTGCAGCAGAACAAGGTCCACATGGCGGTGGTGGTGGACGAATACGGCGGCACCCAGGGCATCGTCACCATGGAGGACATCATGGAGGAGCTGGTGGGCGAGATATGGGATGAGCACGACGAGGTCATCGAGGAGTTCCGCAAGCAGTCCGACGGTAGCTATCTGGTGGCCTGCTCGGCGGACCTGGACGATCTGTACGACCTGTTCGACATGAAGCCCGGCCAGGAGTACGACGCCTCGTCGGTGTCCGGCTGGGTCATGGAGGAGATCGGGCGGGTGCCCGACGTAGGCGACCGGTTCCAGGCCGACGGCCTGGACGTGTGCGTCACCCGGGTGGAGCACCGGCGGGTCATGGAGATCCGGGTGCGGCCCCTGCCGCCGGAGAAAGAGGAGCGGGAAAAGGCCCACGCCCACAGCGGCACATAACATAGAATAGAATAACAAGTCCCCGGCGCGTCTGCGCCGGGGACTTGCTTTGCAATTTGTACCAATTACTCGAAGCTCTCGGGATAGAACATCAGGGCCTCGTTGAACCGGAGGATGGAATCATCGTCGATGGACCATTTGCCGTCGTCGGTTTTGCTGACGGCCATCTGGATGGTGACGGGGTCCAGGGTGTCCGGCCCGTCCTTCACGGACACCCGGCAGGCGTTGTGGATGCCGGTGGCCCAGGTCTCCTCGTACTGGATGTACTCCTCGTCGGACATGGCGTTGAGCTGTTCATCGGTCAGCTCGCCATAGGTGTTGAAGAAGGTCATCAGGCCGATGCCCAGGTTGTCGTATACCTGGGCGGGGAAGTTCAGGGGCGTTACGGTGACGTCCACCAGGAAGTGGCTGTCGTCTACCTGGCTGGCGGCGCCGATGGTGTAGTCCGCCTTGGCATAGACCTGCTTCATGATGTCGATAAAGCGGTCGGACTGGTTGTTGTTGACGTCGTTGATCTCGAAGGCGGCCATAATGGCCTGGGCTTGAAGGGCCATGTTCTCCTCGTAATAGGGGAGGCAGTCCTCCTGGGTGCTGTTTACCAGCTTCAGATAGTTCTCGTCGCAGACGCCCTTATACAGCAGGTCCATGTTCCCCTGGACCAGGATGGGGGCGGCGGTTTCCCACAGCTTGGACTCCACCTTTTCCTGCAGTCCGCCGCAGGCCGTCAGCGCCAGCAGGGCACACAGGGTCAGCACCGCGGCGGCGATGCGCTTGATATGCTTCATGGGGTCGCTCCTTTTCTCTCTCTTGACAATTCTTTTATATCATAAATGGGAGAATAAGGCAAGAAAAGAATGAAATCCGGCCCTGTGCGCGGGGCACCGGGGACGCCGCCTCCTACGGAGGGAGTGCCCGGAGGCGGAAAAACCGGCAAAAAGTGAAACCATCCCCTTTCCGACCGGCGGGAGGGGATGGGGTTATTTCATTTCCTGGACCAGCTGGGCCGGTGTTATCTGGCGGCAGGCGGATATGGTCTGGGGTCGTCCGTCCGGGAAAGCAGATAGTCTGTGCTAGTGTGATATAGCTCTGCCAGCCGGATGAGCACCTCTGTGGGAATGTCTCGTTTGCCCGTTTCATAGTTGGAGTAGCAGACCTGTGAGCACTGGAGATATTCGGCCAGGTCCCGCTGATACAGGTCGTGGTCCTCCCGCATATCCCGGATTCGTCTATACATCTTCTTCCCTCCTGATGAAAGCTAAAAAAAGTATAGACAAAACAAAATGTTATATTGCATTATAAAACAAAATGTTATATAATCGAGACAGAGAAAACCACACATCGAATGATAAGGGGAGATCAATGTGATTTGGTTAATTGTAATAGTTGGTATTGGAATACTGATTTTTTTTGTTCTACGTGCGGCAGCTTTGAATAAGACGCCACCGCTCGAACGTGTGGAGCCCGGAACAATTCTTACTCCAGCAGGTGCCGCCCGGGCAGAGGCGGAAAAGTACGACAAGGAGCAGGAGGAAAAGTATTTCCAGAGTCCGCTGACAAAGCGGATCATTGCATCTATCAGTGATGGGACCGGGCGTCTGCCGGAGCAGATCGACGTATACGAAGATCGGGTCACGGGCCGCACGGAGGGTGCCGTTCGGGCTTTCGATTTCCTGACGGAGCGGGTCCCCAAGCTGGAGAAGAAGAGCTTTGCATATAGAGATAAAGACTGCTGCGGTGATTATAATACATTTTATGAGGACTCATCCCCGGCGAAAGCCCTTGCAATGGCGATTAACCGCATATTGGGGGGAGAGTATGATATGAAATGGGAGTTTGGGAAAGACTATTGGGGGGCTGGGGGTGGCATTTACCGCAGTTGGATAAATCACGTTGTGCTCACGCTGAAAGCGACAATAGATTTCTAATCAAGGAGGACTGACCATGGCGCGCTGTTACTATCTGGACTACATCAGCAAGGGGTTTCTCAGCAGCTATGACAACGACGAATATGTCTGCAAGCTGTGCGGCAAGCGGTTTGCCACCAACGACCCCCAGGTGAAGTACACCTGCAACCCCGACTACGGCGAGGAATACAAGAAGTGTCCCGTCTACCGCGACCACCGCTGACCGAACGAATAAAGCAAGCCCCGGGCCACACCCGGGGCTTGCTTTATTCGTGGGGGGAGGGGCAGAGCTTCCTTGTCCGCGGACAGGGAACGGATCATTGGCGGGGCGTCAGGGGACGCCGCCCCCTACAGGGGACGGGCGCGAAAAAGGGGGAGGGGCGAAGCCCCCCTCCCCAATGGAGTTACAGCTTGTCGGCCACGGCGTCCAGCCAATTGCCGTGGAAATCCTCGATGCGGCCCTGGTCCACCAGGTGGGCCAGCTCCGGATCGATGGGCATCCTGGCCAGCAGGGGCAGACCGTATTCATCGGCGGCCTGCTGGGTCTTGCCCTCGCCGAAGGGATAGAGCTTTTTGCCGCAGTCGGGACAGGTGATATAGCTCATGTTCTCCACCAGGCCCACAATGGGGATGTTCATCATCTGTGCCATCTTCACGGCCTTCTGCACCACCATGCTCACCAGCTCCTGGGGGCTGGCCACGATGATGACGCCGTCCACCGGCAGGGTCTGGAACACGTTCAGGGCCACGTCGCCGGTTCCGGGAGGCATATCCACGAACATATAGTCCACGTCCTGCCACAGCACGTCGCCCCAGAACTGCTGGACCACGCCGCCGATGACGGGGCCGCGCCAGATGACGGGGTCAGTCTCGTGCTCCAGCAGCAGGTTCACGCTCATCAGCTGGATGCCGGTGCCGGTGATGACGGGGAGGATGGCGTCCTGGGTGGCGGCAGCCCGGCCATGGATACCGAAGGCCTTGGGGATGGAGGGGCCGGTGATGTCGGCGTCCAGCACCGCCACATTGTGGCCCCGGCGCTGCATGGTAACGGCCAGCTGGCTGGTGACCATGGACTTGCCGACGCCGCCCTTGCCGGATACCACACCGTATACCTTGCCGACCCGGCAGCCCTCCCGCAGGGGCTTGATCTGGAAGGGGCTGCCCCCCTGGCGCTCCGCGCAGCTTTCACCGCAGCTGCTGCAATCGTGGGTACAATCGCTCATAATCAATTCTCCTTTATAATTATGTTGCAGAAATTACTTCTTGACGACGCCGTCCTTCTTCTGCCGCAGCACGTCGATGAGCTTGCTGCCGTGGCGCTTGGAGCGCAGGTTGGGGTGGGAACGCAGCAGACGGCGCTCAAACATATCCGCACCGCTGCGCAGCTGGGCCAGGCGCAGCATCCGCTCCTGCAGATACTCGTCGCTGGCCTTCTCCAGGCCGTTCATCAGGCGGCCGGTAAGCTCCTCCACCCGGTTGCCGTACAGCTGGGCCTTTTCGTCCAGGTGCTGGCGGATCTCCTGCTGGATCTTCTGCAGCTTGTCCAGCCGGTGGGACAGCTGGAAGGCGCTGCGGATGGACAGAACGTTGTCCATGATATACAGACCGAAGATAAAGGACGCCACGGGCACAGTGTACTCCGGCCCGATGCCCATCAGCCACCGCAGCACCGGCGGGTTCACCACATGGCACAGCAGCACGCAGCCCAGGCCGAAGAAAATGCAGTTGGTCAGGCAGATGCGGCCGTTGATCTGATACTTGCAGTTGGAGTAGTCCCACCAGCGCATATGGAAAATGGCCTCCATCATCCAGCTGGTGAAATATTCCAGGGCCGTGGTCAGCGCCATACCGGCCAGGAAGGTCAGAAGGGGATTCTTCAGCCCGCCATTTAATACATATAACACCAAAAGCGCGCCGTGTCCATAGATGGGGCAGAGAAATCCGTTGAGAAATCCGCGTTTTTCGCTTAAATGCTTGATGACGATGGAGTGATAGATCATCTCGCCCACCCAACCGGCGGTGCTGTAGATGATCATCAGCAGAAAGCATACGCAGATGTTGTCAAAGCTATTCAGGGGCAGAAACATAAGACACCTCAATTCAGGGATATAACGTGGGCGCGGTCCCGGAGATAGTCACCCTCCCGGCGGTGGCAGGTGAACAGCAGGATCTGGCGGCTGCGGCTCTCCTCTGCCAGCCAGTCCAGGGCGGCTGCCATGCGGGTATCGTCGAAATTGGCCAGGGCATCGTCCAGGATCAGCGGAGCCGCCTTATCCCGGGGCAGCACCATCCGGCAGATGGCCAGCCGCACCGCCAGGTACAGCTGGTCTCCCGCACCCTGGCTCAGCAGGGACAGGGCCCGGGGCATGGCGTCCCCGGCGGGCTGGGCGCTGAGGGACAGGTTCCGGTCCAGCAGCACCTTGTCGTACCGGCCGCCGGTGATGGCGGAGAAAATCCGGGCCGTTTCCGTCCCCAGGGCCGGGGAAAACCGGGTTTGCAGGACGGTGTTGGCCTGGGTCAGGGCCTCCATGGCCAGGGCGATGGCGTCGTACTCCGCCTGGAGGGCTTCCAGCCGCCGGGTGCACTGGTCCCGCTGGGCCTGTAAGCTCTCGGGGCTGTCCATGGTCCGCAGCTGGCCGGTAAGGCTGTCCACCCGGGAGCGGGCCTCCCGCAGCTGATTCCGGACCTGGGGCAGGGCGGCGTCTATCTGCTCCCGGGACAGCACCGGCCGGGGCAGGGTCTCCTCCGGGTCCGGCAGCGGCGGCTGGGGCAGGTGCCGGGACATGGCATCGCACCGAATCTGGGCCTGCTGCACCTGGAGGGCGGCGCCGTCCAGGGCTTCCCGGCGCCGGAGGGCGGCGGTCAGGGCCACGCGAACGCCGTCTGCGCCGTTGGCCTCGGGCCAGAAGGGTTGCACCTGGGCCAGCAGGGTCACCAGTTGCCCTTGCAGCTGCTGGGTGAGACCCTCGGCAGAGGCCGCAGCCGTCCGGGCGGCGTCCTCCGCCTGCCGGGCGTCCTCCCGCAGACGCAGATACTCCTCCGTCTGCCGCTGCAGCTGCGTCTTCCGGGTCTGCACCGTATGGGCGGCAGCGGCGGCCCGGCGGCGGGATACCATATAATATAAGAACAGCCCCACGGCGGCGGCGGCACCTATGGCGGCGGCGATGAGCTTCGCCGGAGCCGGCAGCAGGGCCAGCGCCGCAGCGGCGGCGCACAGCAGCACCCGCTTGCCCTGCTTTTTCAGGCTGGCGGCCACCTTGCCGATGGAGGTGGTCTTGCCCACGCCGTTGACGCCGATGAAGATGCAGACGCTGGGCTTCGTGTCCAGCTTCAGG
>OMAM01000493.1_pt1 | contig 20708 bp, 19 predicted proteins | sample 1644621 | NCBI WGS metagenome assembly OMAM01 (sample SAMEA103958120, study PRJEB25191) | human gut metagenome | biome: human-associated habitat [ENVO:00009003]; feature: intestine environment [ENVO:2100002]; material: feces | place: Germany | collected 2013/2015 | reverse complement strand
AAATGAAAGAAATGAAGGTTGATTATCTGCAGGGATATTATTTTGGCAGACCCTGTGGGAAGGAACAGTTTCTACAACAATATGCCAGAGGCATCAACGTTAAGTAAAGAAGGTAAGGCAGACTCAGCTATGTGGGGCTGCCTTATTTTATGGCTTTATCAGAAAGATGAATTCACAACGGCTCATTCATTCACTTCATTAATTTCGAAGCTTCGCGAGTTTTTCTGCTATTACATTCCCATTTCTTCCAATTCTTTTAACATAAATTCTTCCAATTTCCGCTTATCCGGCAAATGGAGCATATATGTTGAAACAAACAGTTGGTTATCCCCTATTTGAAATGATTGTCCTGCTATTTATTATAGCAGTGGTACTTGTTTATCAATTCCGATTTCTGCATAATGCGTATCAGCCATTGTTTTTCTTCTTCCAACAGCTTGTTATAGCGTAGCTTGGTCTGCTTACAAAATACCAGCAAAAGCTGTTCTGTATATCTGCAAGTAACTTCACAAAATCAGGATGTGTTGCCAGTTCGCACAGCAGAGCAGTATCAATCCGCTTATTCATTAATAACTCTATCATATCGTCACTCAGGCACAGGTCAGCAAGGCTGGCGTTTGAGTGGCTTTTTGTTTCTGTTCGTGCCAGCAGATAATCAGTGGTTACACCGTAGAAGTCTGCCAATCTGTTAATGCCATGATGTATCCCCCTTTTATCGGTTAGTTATACTTATCAGCAGGGACTGATTACAGCCATTGACCGTATTCAGAAGGAGTGCATAGCAAAGTATGGTAAGGAAGTGCCGGAGTATATCATCAATGAAGTGATTGAAACGGGAGAGCTTTTCATGGAAATAGGCATGGCTCATAGCGTTCACACAATTTTCACAAAATTATTAGCACTCACCTCTTGACGGTGCTAATAATGAGTGTTATATTACACTTAGAACAAAGGAAAGGGAAATAAAGATCCGTGAGGACCTTCCCAATGGAAGTAATTGCAGATCCGGTTTTCGGTCTTCCCGGAGTTCTTAAAAAGAAAACAGAAAGTTAATAATAACACAGATCACGTGAATGGAGGAATGACTTATGATGATGCCCAGTGTATTTGGTAGAGATATTTTTGATGACTTTATGGATGGATTTGCATTTCCGGAAGCGAATGTGAACAAGGAACTGTATGGTAAACATGCAAAGAACGTAATGAAGACCGATGTCAGAGAGCTGGATGATGGATATGAAATCATCATTGATCTGCCGGGATTCAAGAAAGATGAGATTGAGGTTCAGCTCGAGAATGGTTGTCTTTCCATTTCCGCAGCCAAGGGTCTTGACAAAGACGAAACCGATAAGAAAGGTAAATATATCCGCAGAGAACGTTATGCCGGTGCAATGAGCAGAAGCTTTTATGTCGGTGAAGACGTTACCGAGGAAGATATTCATGCGAAGTTTGAAAACGGTATATTGAAGCTGGATGTTCCTAAGAAGGAAGCAAAGGCGGTAGAAACCAAGAAGCATGTCGCAATTGAAGGCTAATGAAAATTGTTGCCCCGGGATCATCCCGGGGTATTGTATTATCATGAGGAAAGAGGGTGACAGATATGGCGAAGAAAAGAGATTATTATGAAGTTCTGGGCGTTTCGAAATCAGCAACCGATGAAGAAATCAAAAAAGCATACCGTAAACTGGCAAAAAAATATCACCCTGATATGAATAAGGACAATCCACAGGCAGAGGAACTTTTTAAAGAGGTTACCGAGAGCTATAATGTGTTAAGTGATAAAGAAAAACGGAAACTGTACGATCAGTTTGGGCATGCCGCCTTTGACGAAGGGGCAGGACAGGGAGCCTATGGAAACAGCACCGCAGGAGGCTTTGGAGGCCAGGGCTTTGGCGGCGGAAGCTTTCATTTTCGTGGCAATCCCGGAGGCAGCTATCAGGAATTCCATTATACCGGTGATGAAAATCTGGATGATATTTTTGATGGAATCTTTGGCGGCGGTTTCAAGAAGGGGGGCTTTGGTGGCAAAGGTTTTGGTCATGGGTTCCACAGTACCGGCTTCGGTGATGCAGAGGATCTGTTTGGGGGAAGAAGCGGAAGGAGCCGTGCAAGAGAAGGAGAAGACGTGCTTGCGAAGGTGGATGTTACCTTTGATGAGGCAGCACTTGGCGCCGATAAGGTAATCCGGTTCCGTTCCCCGGATGGAACGGATCAGTCCCTGCAGGTTCACATTCCGGCAGGCATTGATTCCGGTCAGAAGATCCGTCTGAAAGGAAAGGGTATGCCGGGCGTAAACGGCGGTGAAGCAGGCAATCTGCTTCTGGAAGTGACCGTGCAGGATAAACCGGGCTTTGAACGGAAGGGCATGGATCTTTATACAACCGTTGAAATTCCGTTCGAAACGGCAGCGCTTGGCGGTGAAGCCATCGTACCGACCCTGACGGGCAAGGTAAGCTGTAAAATTAAAGAAGGTACACAGTCAGGCACGAAAATCCGTCTGAAGGGAAAAGGGATCGTATCCATGAAAAATCCTTCCCAGAAGGGCGACGAATATGCGGTAATCCAGATCCGGGTTCCGAAACATTTAAGCCCCGATGCAAAACAGAAATTAACGGAATATGCGAAAGCAGCATCCTAAAAGGTGCTGCTTTTTGTCTGTAACAGTTCAGCCATGCAGAAATGATTGTATAAGATGACCGTGGGAGCTTGCTCACTAAGGGCAGCTTATACAATCATTTCTATAGGGCGGACGCCCGACATGAAATAAGCTGCCGGAAAACACGTATATTTGTTAGCCAATCTGTACAATCCGGCAGCTTATGAATGGGCATGGCTGAACTGTAACTTTTGTCTGCCCTTTTTTCGTCTGTTCAATTTACAAGAGGGCTCTTTTTAGGCTATGATTTTAAATAAATTAGTGTGCACGAGGGAGAACAGAATGGACGACCGGATCAGAGAAAAACTGAGAGAATTTCTACTGGAATGTTATGGAGAAGACATCAATGAGGCAACTGGTCGCAAAATATCAGTAGAAGGTAACTGTGAAGGTACGGAACAGTTACAGTAGAAGAATACCTGTCTGCAGATCATAAACGGATGTAAAGTAAGGCGTAAGTTGAGAAAATGAGACTTGCGCCTTTTCCTATATGGAAGGAAAGCGAAAGAAAGTGGTGGATCAGCAGATTCACAAAATCTTCACAAAAGAATTAGCACTCACCTATTGACAGTGCTAACAACTAGTGTTATAGTATCAATAGAACATGAAAAAAGCATGTTTATAAAGCAGCTTTATGATATATTGGATATCATTGTTACAGATGAGCAGCGTTGAAGCACTGCGTGGAGGATACCATGAGTAGGAGGTGGGCTTATGAATATCAATAAATTTACACAGAAATCCATGGAAGCAGTACAGAACTGCGAGAAGATTGCCAGTGATTACGGCAATCAGGAAATAGAACAGGAGCATCTCCTGTATAGTCTCTTGACGCTGGAAGACAGTCTGATCTACAAGATGATTGAGAAGATGAAAATCGATCCCAATACCTTTTTAAACAGGGTGGAGGAACTGATTGAGAAGCGTCCGAAGGTACAGGGAGGTCAGCCTTATGTTGGACAGTATCTGAATAAGGTGCTGATCTCTGCAGAGGATGAGATGAAGGTGTTTGGTGATGAATATGTTTCAGTAGAGCATTTATTCCTTGCTATGATCAAGCATCCAAGCTCCACCATGAAGAATCTGTTTAAGGAGTTTGGAATTACAAGGGACACCTTTTTGAATGCGCTGGCTACCGTACGTGGAAATCAGAGAGTAACTTCGGATAATCCGGAAGCAACCTATGATACCCTGGAGAAGTACGGCCAGGATCTGGTGGAAAAAGCCAGAGGTCAGAAGCTGGATCCGGTCATCGGACGTGATGAGGAGATCCGGAATGTGGTTCGTATTCTGTCCCGTAAGACGAAGAACAACCCGGTTCTGATTGGTGAACCCGGCGTTGGTAAGACCGCCGTTGTGGAAGGACTTGCACAGCGGATTGTAAATGGTGATGTTCCGGAAGGATTGAAGAATAAGAAGATTTTTGCGCTGGATATGGGTGCATTGGTTGCAGGTGCGAAGTATCGTGGTGAATTTGAAGAGCGTCTGAAAGCTGTGCTTGAGGATGTGAAGAACAGTGATGGTGAGATCATCCTGTTCATTGATGAACTGCATACCATTGTGGGTGCAGGCAAGACAGACGGAGCCCTTGATGCCGGTAATATGCTCAAGCCGATGCTGGCCCGTGGTGAGCTTCATTGTATCGGTGCGACCACACTGGATGAATACCGTCAGTATATTGAAAAGGATGCGGCCTTGGAACGTCGTTTCCAGCCGGTTATGGTAGAAGAACCTACCGTAGAAGATACGATTTCCATTCTTCGTGGTCTGAAGGATCGTTACGAAGTATACCATGGAGTTAAGATCATGGATAATGCACTGGTCAGTGCTGCCGTTCTTTCGAATCGTTATATTTCGGATCGTTTCCTTCCGGATAAAGCGATTGACCTGGTGGATGAGGCCTGTGCACTGATTAAGACAGAGCTGGATTCCATGCCGACGGAACTGGATGAGCTTCGTCGTAAGGTTTTACAGATGGAAATAGAAGAAACTGCTTTGAAAAAGGAAGATGACCGGTTGAGTCAGGAACGTCTGGAAACCCTGCAGAAGGAGCTTGCAGAGCTTCGTGAGGAATACTCCAACCGTATGGCACAGTGGGAGAATGAAAAGGCTTCGATAGAGAAGCTTCATAAGATCCGTGAGGAAATTGATAATGTGAACAATCAGATTGAGATTGCACAACGTGAAGGCGACTATGAGAAGCTTTCGGAATTAAGCTACAGTACGCTTCCTTCCTTGAAAAAGCAGCTGGAAACAGAAGAGGAGCAGGTGAAGAATAAGGATCTTTCGCTGGTTCACGAGAGTGTATCCGAGGAAGAAATCGCCAGAATCATTTCCCGTTGGACGGGTATTCCGGTAGCCAAACTTACTGAGAGCGAACGGAATAAGACCCTGCATCTGGATGAAGAGCTACACAAACGTGTTGTCGGACAGGATGAAGGGGTTACGAAGGTAACCGAGGCAATCATCCGTTCGAAGGCAGGAATTAAGGATCCCCGTAAGCCGATCGGTTCTTTCCTGTTCTTAGGACCTACCGGTGTTGGTAAGACAGAGCTTGCCAAAGCTCTTGCAGCTGCATTGTTTGATGATGAGAACAATATGGTCCGGATTGATATGAGTGAGTATATGGAGAAATACTCCGTGTCCAGACTGATCGGAGCGCCTCCGGGATATGTCGGATATGAGGAAGGTGGACAGTTGACTGAAGCAGTCAGAAGAAAACCTTACTCCGTTGTCTTATTTGATGAGATCGAAAAAGCACACCCGGATGTATTTAATGTTCTTCTTCAGGTGTTGGATGACGGACGTGTTACCGACTCGCAGGGTCGTACAGTGGACTTTAAAAACACGATTTTGATTATGACCTCCAACATTGGAGCAACATACCTGTTAGACGGTATTGATCAGGACGGTAACATTAAACCGGAAGCGGAAGAGATGGTTATGAATGATCTTCGTGCCCATTTCCGTCCGGAGTTCTTAAACCGTCTGGATGAAACGATCCTGTTCAAGCCTTTGACGAAGGATAACATCGGTGGTATTATCAAACTGATCATTGCCGATCTGAATAAGCGTCTGGCAGACCGGGAGCTCACCGTAGAGCTTTCCGATGCAGCAGAGCACTTTATTATTGAAGAGGCTTATGATCCGGTTTATGGTGCAAGACCTTTGAAGCGTTATATCCAGAAATATGTAGAAACCCTTTCTGCAAAGCTGATTCTGGAGGATAAGGTCGATCAGGGAGATATCATTTACATTGATGTGGATGGTGATCATCTGACTGCAGGTGTGAGGAAACCGTGAGCAGATTAAGGACAGAGATGGCATTACTTTTTAGCATGTTGTAATAGAAAATGAGATCATACCTGCAGGGTAACAGGACAAGTACAGAAGGGAGAAAAGAACCATGGAATTACCACAGGATGCGAATATCCTTTTAAGCTATGTGAATCTGAAGCTGCGTGACTTTTATTCAAGTCTGGATGCCATGTGTGAGGATCTGGACGAAAGCAGGGCGCAGATTGAAGAAAAGTTATCCGGAATCGGGTATGGGTATGATCCGGAGAAAAACCAGTTCGTGTCATGCATGTCATAACGCATACGTGCATAGGATAGAGTGAGATTATGGAAAGGTCTCACTCTATTTTTATGGAAAAAAGTTTCAATGTCTGGTTATGGATGGCGGGAGCGTTTGCTGTCTTGTGTCTTATTGGAAGTGCGGTCAGAGCAGAGAGCCTCGGAACAGTGCAGGTGATTGGAAGTGCGGAAGCGGAAAATGTAAAGAAAATTGCCCTCACGTTTGATGATGGACCGCATCCTGTCTATACACCGGTTCTGCTGGACGGACTTGCGAAACGGAAGGTAAAAGTAACCTTTTTTATTACCGGAGAAAATGCGGAAGCCTGTCCGGAGCTTATAAAACGGATGCAGGAGGAGGGGCATCTGATTGGCAACCATACTTACAGCCATATCCAGCTTACGCAGGATAACAGAGAGCAGTTTAAGGCAGAGCTTATGAAGACAAACACCATCATTGAGGAGATTACCGGACAGGGAGTGACCTATGTACGTCCTCCATACGGAAGCTGGGATAAAACCTTTGAAAAGGAGCTGAATATGATACCGGTGCTGTGGAGCATTGATCCGCTGGACTGGTGCTGTGATGATGCAGCCTGTGTGGTGCGTAAGGTAGAGAGCGCAGCAGAGGAGAATGCTATCATTCTGCTTCATGATTCGTATCCGTCGACTGTGACAGCAGCATTACAGATTGTGGATGATCTGCAAAAGCAGGGGTATGTGTTTGTTACGGTGGAAGAAATCTTGTTTGATTAGCAGTTGAAAGTGATACAAAATCTGTTGTATACTAAGAGAAGTGTGGGTCTGTATATCAGAGCATACCTCACAATAAAAGACAGATGGAGAATTCTATATGCATTCACCGTTAGAAATAGCGAAGAATTTTGTTGAAATCGGAATCCATAAGGTAAGGATGTCTGCATTGAAAATGCTGGCACTCGGTATCTTTGCAGGAATTTATATTGCGTTTGCAGGAATTGCTTCAACGACATCCTCTGCAACGATCCAGAACGCATCGGTAGCACGGCTCGTAAGCGCCTGTGTGTTCCCTGCCGGAATGGCGATGGTGCTGATTGCCGGAAGTGAGCTTTTTACCGGAAATAATCTGATTATAATTTCTGTTCTTCAAAAGAAGGTTACCTGGCTTCAGATGCTGAAGAACTGGGGAATGGTTTTTATGGGGAACTTCATCGGAGCCTCTTTTGTGGCTTTTATGGTGGTTTATGCCGGAATCCCTGAACTGTATGGCGGTGTGCTGGGAGAAAAGATGGTTGCTGCTGCACTTTTCCGTGTAAATCAGTCCTTTGGAGAGGCCTTTGCACGAGGAGTGCTTTGTAATATTTTAGTATGTATTGCCGTATGGGCGGCATTTGCAGCAAAGAAGGTATCCGGAAAGCTTCTGATGAGCTTCTGGCCAGTCATGCTCTTTGTGTTGTGTGGCTTTGAACACAGCATTGCAGACATTTATTTTGGAGTATCCGGACTTTTGACAATGGACAAATATGGAATCTCCGCACCGGAGCTTACAACAGCTGCCTTTTTACTTAAGAATTTACTTCCTGTTACCCTTGGTAACATCGTTGGTGGAGCGGGAATTGTAGGCTGTGGCTACTGGGCAGTCTACCTGCGTCATACCCCGGGCTTTGCAGAACCAATCGAGGCGGAGCAGGAAGAAATCGATGGTGCCGAGGAGTATTAAGCCATGGATTTGTTTGAATATATGAGGAATACCAATAAAGAAAAGGAATCACCGTTAGCGGCGAGACTGCGGCCGTCCACACTGGATGAGGTGGTAGGGCAGCAGCATATCATCGGGAAGGACAAGCTTTTGTACCGGGCAATTAAGGCAGATAAGCTGAGCTCTCTCATTTTTTACGGACCGCCCGGAACCGGGAAAACCACCCTTGCGAAGGTCATTGCGAATACCACGCAGGCGGAATTTACCCAGATCAATGCAACCATAGCCGGGAAGAAGGATATGGAGGAGGTTGTCGGAAAGGCCAAAGATCTGCAGGGAATGTATGGAAAGCGGACCATTCTGTTTATCGATGAAATCCATCGTTTCAATAAGGGACAGCAGGACTATCTGCTTCCCTTTGTAGAGGATGGAACAATTATTCTGATTGGTGCAACTACGGAGAATCCTTATTTTGAAGTCAATGGAGCGTTGTTATCACGTTCTGTCATCTTTGAACTAAAACCCTTAAATCAGGAAGATATTAAGACATTGATCCTGCGGGCCGTGCAGGATGAACAAAAGGGAATGGGTGCATATCATGCAGTGATTGAGGAGGATGCACTTAACTTTCTCGCAGAGCTTTCCGGGGGAGATGCGAGACATGCGTTAAACGCGGTAGAGCTTGGAATCATGACAACAGAACGGTCGCAGGATGGCTGGATTCATTTGACACTGCAGGTTGCACAGGAATGTATCCAGCGCCGTGTGCTGCGCTATGATAAAACCGGGGACAATCACTATGATACGATTTCTGCTTTTATCAAAAGTATGAGGGGGTCGGATCCGGATGCAGCCGTGTATTATCTGGCGAGAATGCTGTATGCCGGAGAAAGCGTCACCTTTATCGCAAGAAGAATGATGATTCATGCAGCTGAGGATGTCGGACTTGCGGATCCCCAGGCTTTGCAGGTAGCAACGAATGCAGCTCTCGCAGTAGAACGTGTAGGAATGCCGGAGGCGCAGATTATTTTGTCAGAGGCAGCCATGTATATCGCATGTGCGCCGAAGAGTGATGCGTGTGTTAAGGCAATAGGAGAAGCCATGAGCGAAGTGGAACGATCCGGGGATCTCCCGATTCCGCCCCATCTGCAGGATGCCCATTACAAGGGCGCAGCAAAGCTGGGACATGGAACAGGATATCTGTATCCCCATGAGTATAAAAATAATTATGTGAAGCAGCAGTATCTGCCTTATGAGTTAAACGGCAGGGAATTTTATCACCCATCAGGAAACGGCTATGAGGTAAAGATCAGAGAGCACATGAAGAAGATTCGGAACTCTTCCATATAGGTCGAAGCACTTGCTGCTGAGATCATAAGATGATGATTGGGAATGGATTTTGCATCGTAACTGTGAGGGTACTGAACCAGTTACAAAGATTAAAAACAAGAAGGAACACAGTTTGATGAGTGATAAGCAGAAGAAAGCAGTTAAGAAGAAAGCGGTGGAAGGCAGAGAAGCAGAACCGAAAGCTGCAGGGAAGGAACCGGCGAAGAGAAAACCGGTCAAAAAGAAAAAAGGAAAGAAGAGTGGAAAGGGCTTTGTTGTTTTATTTATCGTGATCGTGGTGCTTCTGATTGGTGCAGGATCTGCTTTTGTGCTCCTGAACCAAAATAAGGAAATCCCAATTCCGGATACCGTGGAAACCATGGTGCAGCCAAGTGCAGCTCCGGAACCTGAGGCAACGAAGCTTGGTGACGGCGTACTGGAAAGTCTGGTACAGGGTGGAATGTCCGTGGAAGAGGCTTATCATAAGCGACCGGAGGAAAAGGTACTGACCGATGGAAATAAGAGTGACTTTGCCAATATTGTAAGCTGCAGGATTGACACAGAAACCGGAAAGATTAAGGTGGTTGCGGAAAGTAACGGAATTCCGGAGAGTGATGACAAATATTATTACCTTTTTGCGATGAATACCTATGACAATGGTTTAGCCGAAGGGGCAGAATATCTTGACCGGATTTATAAGAATGATACCGTGGAACTTACAACTTCGCTGAATTATAATACGGCTGCAAGTAAGCTTTATAAGAAATTCATAGTTGCAGTGAAAAAGGGTGGCGAATATATCACCCTTAATACGCCACAGTACATCACGAATCCGGAAGTGATTGCGAAGTACACCGGTGTATACCAGACACCGGCATCCAAGAAGGGGCTGCTCGTGGATCCGAATAAGTTAAGAGGAAACGAACTGGATGATCTTGGTGTGAAGCAGGCGGCCTATAACATTCCGGTAGCCCGGATTCTGGGACCGAGTACCAACAGCGCTTATCCGACCATTCATTATAATTATAACGGCAAAACCTACACCTTTAACGGACAGGTGATTGCAGAATATGATCTGGTATTCAGTACACTGACTGCTAAAGGAATCTGTACGACAGCAATTATTCTGAACAATTATTCCTCTGCATATTCCCAGCTGATTCATCCCAAGGCCCGGGGAGGTGGTTCCGCACCATATTATATGTTTAACGGTGCAGAAGAGGGCGGCGTGGAATACATGGCAGCCATCGGCTCCTTCCTTGCAGAACGTTATTCGGGAAGCAAGCACGGAAGAATTTCCAACTGGGTCATTGCCAACGAAATCAATGCCCGTAAGGAATGGAACTATATGGAATATACCGATGTGGCAACCTACGTCGAGGAATATGCCAAGGCTTTCCGTGTTTTCTATAACGCGATTAAGAGTGTAAGCAGTTCCGCACGTGTCTATATGCCGATTGACCAGCAATGGGATCGGAACATTAGGAACAACACGAACTACGATGGACGGGATATTTTAGATGAGTTCAATAAGAACATTACGGCCGGGGGAAACCTTGACTGGGGACTTGCCCAGCATCCGTATAACGTGCCCCTGACAGAAACCTGTCCATGGAAGAGCTCCAAGTACATTGAACACAATGCCGGCACCTCCATGATGTCTATGGGAAATATTGAAGTACTTGTAAATTACATGAATCAGGATACCTTCCTGAATCCGGATGGTGAGGTCCGCAGCATCCTTCTTTCCGAACAGGGATACACCTCTCAGGGCGGAGAGGCCAACCAGGCAGCAGCCTTTGCCTATGCGTACTATAAAGTGGAAGCTTATGGCGATATTGACGGCTTCCTGTTAAACCGCCAGACGGATGCCCCCGAAGAGGTTGCCCAGGGACTTGCTTTCGGTCTAAACCACGTCGGTGGTGGCACCAAGAAGCAGATTTACAATGTCTTCAAGTACATTGATACACCCGAACATGCCGCCTACACAGACTTCGCTAAATCCATCATAGGCATTTCCAGTTGGAGCGAAATCATTCGATAAATTTTTATAAGAGAAATTTGTATGATTTGAATTAAGATGATATCACAGCGTAGAAAGGGCGCAATGTTTTTTGATTTTGTGATTTTGCGGAGGGGTTAGCCCCGTAGGAATGAACAAAATCAAAAACCGTTGCGCCCGATTCAATAACCTATATATAACCAATATCCAATTACTTACACTTTTAAAACAGTTCCGTAATCAGATACTGATAAATCTCCTGATTCTTTTTCTGCCAGTTATCGCAGATCGAAGCTGCAGTTTCCTCCACCGGTACCGAAATAATAATATCCAGCAGCGTAACCTCCTTATCCTTCGCTGTCAGATGCGCCTCAAATTCCCCCGAGGTTGACTTATAATAATCCGCGAGAATCGATACCTCATTGCGGAGCGTCATTTCATTTTCTTTGAGATACGTGTTAATCTCTTCCTTAATCGTATCGCTGATTTCATTACTGAAGAAATCCAAGGTCTGGCGTCCTTCCTTCGTGATGCTTAAATGCGTCCGGTTCCGGATCGAATGTGCGGTTATCATGTCCGCATCAATCAGCTCGCTGATCACCTGCTGGAGCGTCAGAAAGCTTGTATACTGCTTTTCTAAAATAAAGTCGCTGATCTGCGCCTTCGTCAGTGGAAAATCCACCCGTTGCAGCATATAAAGAATAATTAATTTATAAAGTGTCAATGGATCCTGCATATAGCCTCCCCTGATATGTTTCGTGAATTTTCATCTCGTGATGAAGTGTGTTTAATACCTTCCGTTTATCAAGACTCCACATTGGTGAAAGTAAAAGCTCCTTCGGTGCATCTCCCGTAAGCCGGTGTACAACGATATCCGGACGAAGATGCTCTAAGCAAAGAATCACCATGGAAACATAATCTTCCAGCGTTTCGTAGGAGTGATAACGGTAAGGTTCATTTTCATATAAAAGCCCAAGATCAGTGTCTTTTAAAATATGAAGTAACTGTAATTTAATACCCCATATGGGCTGCGTATCCAGATAGGAAATCGTCTGCAGCTGCATACTTGCGGTTTCACCGGGCAATCCTAAGATTACATGGGTAATGACCGGAATCTGTAACCTGTGCAGTGCCGTAACCGCATCTTCAAAGCAGGAAAGCAGATAGCCTCTGCGGATAAAAGAGGCTGTCTTTTCGTGAATGGTCTGCAGTCCCAGCTCTACCCAGATGAATTTATCCGGATAGCGCTGTTTTAAATCCTGAAAAAGCTGTAAAACCTCCGGTGGAAGACAGTCCGGTCTTGTAGCAATTGAAATGCCTGCAATCTGCGGAAAGTCAAGCACCGCCGTATATTTTTGCATAAGCTCGTCAACAGAAGCATACGTGTTTGTGTATGCCTGGAAATATCCAATATAACGATTGCCGGGATGCTGACAGGTCATCTGCTCCAGATAGGAATGGATGATGTGAGCCATGCTCTGATTCGAAGTAAGAGACATGGAAAAATCCCCACTTCCTGCACCACTGCAAAAGATACAACCCCGCCGGTCTAATGTTCCATCACGGTTCGGACAGGTAAAACCGGCGTTTAAGGCAATCTTTGAAAGCTTCTCGCCGTAGGTGTTTTTGCAGTAGGCGTTCAGGGAATAGTAGGGCTTTCCATGCCAGAAAGTCTGGTTGTTCATTATTTTACAATATGTTCCTTTACTGCGGCTGCAACGACTTCGGCAACCTTCGGATTAAATGCTTCAGGCATAATGTTGTCATCGCTTAATTCGTCATCCGGAACGAGAGAAGCAATGGCATTGGCAGCAGCCAACTTCATTTCTTCAGTGATCTTTGTAGCACGTCCTTCCAGAGCACCCTTAAAGATACCTGGGAAGGCTACGACATTGTTGACCTGATTCGGGAAGTCACTGCGTCCCGTACCAACTACGCGGGCACCGGCAGCCTTTGCAACATCCGGCATAATTTCCGGAACCGGATTTGCCATGGCAAACAGAATGGCATCCTTATTCATGGAAGCGACCATTTCTGCAGAAACAATACCGGGAGCGGATACACCAACGAAGATGTCAGCATCCTTCATGGCATCTGCAAGCGTACCGGTCTGCTGCTCAAGGTTGGTAACCTCGGTCATTTTCTGCTGCATCCAGTTTAAACCTTCGGTCTTTTTGGAAACGATACCGACCTTGTCACACATGGTAATATGCGGAAAACCATAGGTTAAAAGGAGTCTTGTGATAGCAACACCGGCACTTCCCGCACCGTTTACAACGACACGGCAGTCCTCTTTTTTCTTGCCGACAACCTTTAAGGCATTGATGATTCCGGCGAGAACGACGATGGCTGTACCGTGCTGGTCATCATGGAATACCGGGATATCGAGAATTTCTTTTAAACGTTCTTCAATTTCAAAGCATCTGGGAGCACTGATATCTTCCAGATTGATACCACCATAAGCAGGTGCAAGGTAGGTCACAGCCTTGATAATTTCTTCGGTGTCCTGGGTATCCAAGCAGATCGGAACAGCGTTTACTCCACCGAATTCCTTGAACAGTACGGCCTTTCCCTCCATAACGGGCATGGCGGCGTAAGGACCGATATTGCCAAGACCAAGGACTGCGCTTCCATCGGATACGACAGCGACAGTGTTGGCCTTCATGGTATATTTGTAAGCAGCTTCCTTATCCTGTGCAATCACCTTACAGGGCTCGGCAACACCGGGCGTGTATGCAATTGAGAGATCCTCTCTTGATTTAACAGGGACTTTGGATACGACTTCAAGCTTGCCGTTCCACTGTTCATGAAGCATGAGTGCTTTTTCTGAAATATTCATTGTAGCTTCCTTCCTTTGCTTATGTAATATATATTTTTATTGTAGTATAAAATAAGAAAGTTTTCCAGTATTACTTTACAAGGATAGAGTATAATGTTAATATAAGTAGTAATGAAAACTACATAAAATAGTGATTTAGAACAGGAGAACTGAAATGTCATATAAAATTATTGCAGATAGTTGTTGTGAATTTCCCGAAGAATATAAGGAAGATCCACGTTTTGTAAATATACCGTTAGGACTTGATGTGGCAGGTGAACACCTGTGGGACGATGAGACCTTTGATCAGGCCTCCTTCCTTCAGAAGGTGGCTTCTTCGAAAACCTGTCCCCGTTCCTGCTGTCCTTCTCCGGAGAAATATATGCGGGCGTATGATACCGATGCAGAGAATATCTTTGTTTTTACCCTTTCATCGAAATTAAGCGGCAGCTATAACAGTGCAGTGATCGGAAAAACGTTGTATGAGGAAAAGCATGGTGAAAAGAATATATTCGTATGTGATTCCCATTCGGCAAGTGTCGGAGAAACACAGCTTGCCCTGAAGGCGGCGAAGTGGAGTGAAGAAGGCCTCCCCTTTGCGGAAATCTGTGAAAAGCTGTTGGCATTCCGGGATGAGATGAAGACGTACTTTGTACTGGATAATCTGGAAACGCTTCGCAAGAATGGACGCCTTACAGGGGTTAAAGCATTAGTTGCTTCTACCTTAAGCATTAAGCCTGTGATGGCAGGACGCGAGGGAGAAATCGAGAAGCAGGCACAGGCAGTCGGCATGAAAAAAGCCCTTGCCAAAATGGCAGAGCTGATGCTTCATGAAGTGCCGGATACGGCGAAACGTGTTCTGATGATTTCCCATTGTAACTGCAAGGATCGTGCTGAATATGTGAAGAAGCTGTTTCTGGCAAAAGCCTCTTTTGAAAAGGTATATATTCTCGATACCGCAGGGATCAGCAGCATGTATGCTAATGATGGCGGTATTATTGTGACTCTGTAAGCCGGTGGCTGGTAAGTACCCTTACAGTTTTGTAAGATTCTTTCTTGCATAGCTTAAGAACGGGCGGGAGTACAGTGGACAGGAAAGTCTTTTTCCATCGTCCATTGTGACCTTCAGTCCGTTTATTTTTTCTACATGGGCAGCGTTGATGATGGTGCGCTCGGAAACCAGTACAAGATGCTTATAGCTTTTAATCATGGAGTAAAAGTTCGAAACCGTATCAAGCATGGTGACGTCACGGCCATCGGTTAAGTGAACGGTAAGATAGAAATTTTTCGAGGTGACATAGGCAATGTCGTCTTCGTGTGCATAAACAGTCGTCCGGTCGCTGCGCAGTTCAATTGTGGAAGCACGGTTTAAACCAAGGTGAAGTGCTTCGTCAATAATGGCAGTAAGATCTGCAACCTTAATGGGCTTGTCGATAAACAGAAGATCGGCAGGCCTTTCCTGTTCGGGGAGTTTATTTAATGCTTCCCTGTAATTGATGGAAGAGGAGCACAGAGCGATGGGAGCAGTAACACCGAGGCGCCGCAGTTCGATGGCAAAGGAAAGACCGTCCGGTTCTTCACTTGTCATATCCAGAAAGAAAAGCTCATAGGGCATGGGATTGCGGCTTAAGTGCTCACTGTTCCCGTAGGAGTCACAGAAGAATACGCCTGAGGTGCCCTTGCGCCGGTCGGATTCCCGGTCGAGTAATCGTTCCAATTGCTTGCGGTCTGCAATATTATCATCACAAATAGCTATGTGCATAAGTTTCCCTCCTGTTATAGAGTTACCAGATGAAACGGTGCTGATATTATCAGTATAACCAGAATGACCTGCAGGATCAAGATGGCAGGCATGCCAAAAGTGAAGCTGCGGTGCCTGGTTTTATGGTGAAAGGTATACATTCCAAGGATCGAGCCAATGCTCCCGCCGATCAGGGCGATGGTAAACAGGGTGGCCTCAGGGATGCGGAAGGCTCTTTTGCGGGCACGGTATTTGTCAATTCCCATGATTGTAAAGCCGAGGAGGTTGACTGCGGCAAGATAAATGATGAGAAGAGTGGTTACATGAATCATAATGGTGTCCTTTCTGACTATTGTTCTGAACAGATATTCATAGTGTCAATTCAGAAGCACATCTGTAAAAACACTGCTGTACAGCGCAGGGCTTACTCATATAATAAACCGCCATACGGAAACTGTCTATCTGCAATTTCCATATGGCGGTTCTTAATACCGGTTCCGGCAGGAACAGTAACACTTATTTCAGTTCGCCAAGCTCCTGCATTTTCATGGCACGTACCTTGGTAGAAAGACCAAAGAGGTTGATGAAGCCTTCTGCATCGTGATGGTCATAAAGATCGCCTGTTGTAAAGGATGCAATACTCTCATTGTAGAGAGAGTACGGAGAAGTCGTTCCGGCCTTGATGATGTTTCCTTTGTAAAGCTTGAACTTTACTTCGCCGGTTACATACTTCTGGGTGGATTCAATGAAGGCCTGTACGGCTTCACGTAATGGAGTAAACCATTTTCCTTCGTATACGATCTGAGCCAGCTTGTTGCCCATATCCTTCTTGACTGCATAGGTATCACGGTCAAGAATTAATTCCTCAAGCTGCTGATGTGCTTCATAAAGAATGGTTCCACCGGGAGTTTCATATACACCACGGGACTTCATGCCGACAACACGGTTTTCTACGATATCAACGATACCGATACCATGCTTGCCGCCTAAACGGTTCAGTTCACGGATAATATCGGAAACCTTCATTTCCTTGCCATTTACGGACTTCGGAACACCCTTTTCAAAGGTCATGGTTACGTATTCGCCTTCTTCCGGAGCCTTCTCAGGAGTGACACCAAGAACCAACAGGTGATCGTAGTTCGGCTCATTGGCAGGATCTTCAAGCTCTAAGCCTTCATGACTGATGTGCCATAGGTTACGGTCACGGCTGTAGCTGGAATCTGCGGAGAACGGAAGATCAATGCCGTGCTGCCTGCAGTATTCGATTTCAGATTCACGGGAATCGAGAGTCCACTTATCACTTCTCCATGCTGCAATGATTTTAAGATCCGGAGCAAATGCCTTGATACCAAGTTCGAAACGGATCTGGTCATTTCCCTTACCGGTAGCACCGTGGCAGATGGCAACAGCGCCTTCCTTACGTGCAATTTCCACTAACTTCTTGGCAATCAGCGGTCTTGCCATAGAGGTTCCAAGTAAATATTTGTTCTCGTAAACGGCATGGGCCTGTACACAGGGAACAACATATTCATCACAGAATTCATCGGTTACATCGAGAATGTATAACTTCTCAGCTCCACAGTATTTCGCTCTTTCTTCAAGTCCCTCGAGTTCTTCTCCCTGTCCGCAGTCGATACATACGCAGACAACTTCATAATCGAAGTTCTCTTTTAACCAGGGAATAATTGCGGTAGTATCAAGACCACCGGAGTACGCGAGAATTACTTTTTCTTTCATATTGAGATGCCTCCATGTTTTATTAAAATTTAATATTGTTCGGTTCCACATCTGCTAATATACAACATCTTCTGTAAAAATGCAACACCTATTTTGCATATTTTTGCATAAAAGATGGGATTATATAAATTAATTTGCAGAAAAACCCAAAAAAGGCTTGAATAATATGCATAAAAGTTGTATTGTTATACATGTTGAAAGTTATACTTTTCTATAGTAACAGTTGCGGCATTTCCAATCTTGGTATAAGATGATGATAACTATTCAGAGCCATGCAAAATCGCAACAGTAACCACAATAGTAATAAGGAAAGGACAATCATTTTGATATGAAGACGAAAATTTTTATCGACGGAAGCGAAGGAACGACAGGATTACGGATCCATGAACGCTTTGCAGGAAGAGATGATGTGGAGATTCTTCCGATCGCATCAGAATTAAGAAAGGATGCCGGAGAGCGTAAGCGTCTTATCAACGAATCGGACATTACGTTTCTTTGTCTGCCGGATGTGGCGGCAAGAGAGTCGGTAAGCCTGATTGAAAATGAGAATGTCCGTATTATTGATACATCAACGGCACATCGTACCGAAGAGGGATGGGCCTATGGATTCCCGGAGCTGTCCGGTGAATTCCGGGATAAAATTTCAAAAGGAAAAAGGATTGCGGTTCCGGGCTGCTATGCGACCGGTTTTATTTCCTTAGTATATCCGCTGATCCAGAGCGGCATTATGCCGAGGGATTATCCGGTAGCAACCTTCGCCATGTCCGGCTACAGTGGTGCCGGCAGAAAAGCAATTGCTGTTTATGAATCAAAAGACCGTGCACCGGAATTTGATGCGCCGAGAGAGTATGCACTTTCCCAGCAGCACAAGCATTTAAAGGAAATGACGAAGATCACGGGACTTCAAAGAACGCCGTTGTTTTCCCCGATGGTCTGTGATTACTATAGCGGTATGATTGTGACCCTGCCGCTTTATACTGACTTATTAAATGGAAAGCCGTCCTTACAGGAGGTACAGGAAAAGCTGGCCGCATTCTACGAAGGAGAGCCCTTTATTCAGGTGATGCCTCTTGGCAGTGAGGATGAAACGAACGGCTTCCTTGCGGGAAATGCAAGAAGCGGCTGGGATGGACTGGAAATTTTCGTAACAGGAAATGAAGACCGGATTCTTTTATCCTCCCAGTTTGATAATCTTGGAAAGGGAGCTTCGGGTGCAGCCATCCAGTGTATGAATATCGTGATGGGTGTGGACGAGAAGAAGGGACTGAATTTATAAGCTTCAGGAACAGCTCAGTAAGGAAAATGATGAATAACAATTTTGAAATACGGACCATGACCATAGAAGACTATCAGGGCGTTCATGATCTGTGGATGACGATTAAGGGCTTTGCCATAAGAAGTATTGATGATTCTAAGGAAGGCGTTGCTTCCTTTTTAAAAAGAAATCCGACAACAAGTGTGGTTGCCGTGGCCGATGGAAAAATCGTAGGAAGCATTCTGTGTGGACATGACGGACGGAGAGGCTGTCTGTATCATGTATGTGTGGACGAGGCGTACCGGATGCACGGCATTGGTAAGAGCATGGTGGTGTTCTGCATGCAGGAGCTGCAAAAGGAGCACATCAGCAAGGTTTCCCTCATTGCGTTTACCGTAAACGACATTGGCAATGCGTTCTGGAAGCAGATCGGCTGGACGAAGCGGGAAGACCTGAATTATTATGATTTTACATTAAATACAGAGAATATCATCCGTTACAATGAAGAGTGAGCAGCCGGAAGGGTACAGAACAGCTGCGAGGATGAGCAGGAGGATAAAATGAAACAGATTACAGGTGGAATTACTGCTGCAAAGGGATTTCAGGCAGCAGGTATTGAAGCGGGAATCAAATATCAGAACCGTAAGGATATGGCAATTATTTACAGTGAAAAGCCATGTGTGGCGGCAGGAACCTTTACCAGCAATGTGGTAAAGGCAGCTCCCGTAAAGTGGGACAGGAAGCTTTTGGAGGAATCTCCCTATGTACAGGCAGTGATTGTGAATACCGGAATTGCAAATGCAGGAACCGGCGCAGAGGGAATGAAGCTTTGTGAAGAAACGGCAAAGGAGGCCTCCAGGGTGCTTGGCATTCCGGAAAATGCCGTACTCGTCGGATCCACAGGTGTCATCGGGGCGCAGCTCCCCATCGACCGGATCAAGGCAGGAATCAGCAGACTTGCCGAGGCTAAGAACGATTCCTTAGAAGCCGGAACCGATGCCTCCAGGGCAATTATGACAACGGATACCGTGAATAAGGAGCTGGCCGTACAGGTGGAAATCGGCGGTGTAACCGTAACACTCGGTGCAATGAGTAAGGGCTCCGGCATGATTCATCCGAATATGTGTACCATGCTCGGCTATGTGGCTACGGATGCAGTGATTGAAAAGGAAGTTTTACAGAAGCTGCTCAGAGAGGATGTTGTGGATACCTACAACATGATTTCGGTCGATGGAGATACTTCAACGAATGATACGCTGCTGGTGCTTGCAAACGGAATGGCAGGCAATCCCACGATTCAGGAGGGAACGGCAGATTATGAAGCGTTCAGGGCAGCGCTTCACTATGTAAATGAAACACAGGCCAAGCGTCTTGCAGGAGATGGCGAGGGTGCAACAGCACTGGTAGAATGTCATGTATATCATGCAGATACGAAAGAAAATGCAAGAATTCTTGCAAAAAGTGTCATCTGTTCCAGCCTGACCAAGGCTGCTGTTTACGGACACGATGCCAACTGGGGAAGAATCCTGTGTGCACTTGGTTATTCCGGAGCGCAGTTTGATCCGGAGCATATGGAGCTGTATTATGCAGCAGGTGACCGGAAGATCCTCATTTATAAGGATGGCGGGGATGCCGGTTACAGTGAGGAAGAGGCCAGTGATGTTTTGTCCCAGAAGGAAGTACAGATCCTGGCAGATATGAAAATGGGCGAAGCCGAGGCTACCGCATGGGGCTGCGATCTGACCTATGATTATGTTAAGATCAATGCAGATTACCGGAGCTGACGGAGAAGGTTACCTATCATATGTAACAGTTCAGCCATGCCCATTCATAAGCTGCCGGATTGTACAAATTGGCTAACAAATATACGTGCTTTTCGGCAGCTTATTTCATGTTGGGCGTCCGCCCTATAGAAA
>OMAM01000481.1_pt1 | contig 21056 bp, 19 predicted proteins | sample 1644621 | NCBI WGS metagenome assembly OMAM01 (sample SAMEA103958120, study PRJEB25191) | human gut metagenome | biome: human-associated habitat [ENVO:00009003]; feature: intestine environment [ENVO:2100002]; material: feces | place: Germany | collected 2013/2015 | reverse complement strand
GATCCGGGTGTATAACTCCCTGCCCAATGAAGAAATAGATTATGAGAATGATGTGACTGTCTACACCGACGGTAAGACCTATACTGTTCCTGCAGGTACCCAGATCCGTTTGACTCCCGGCGAGAGCATTTTCATCCAGCAGTACCTATACCATGATTTCTCCGTGGAAGAGGGAACTGGCCCCGTGCTACTGGGTGAAGTGAGTCAGTGCAATGACGACAATAGCGATAACCGGTTTAATCCTCCAGTGGGTCGTTTTCCCGAGATTGAAGAAGATGAGGCGCCCTATCGGCTGTTGTGCAACGAATATCCTATGGCTAAATAAAGTTATTTTCTGCGATCGATTTTGTCTTTAAGCACTGCTTTATTCAAGTCATGCGCTTTCCGTGCATATTTTGTACACATATGAGTCATATATTGGTACTTGATGTGGCGCGACTGTCCATGATATTCTTAACACGGAAAAACACAGATGCTCAGTACCATTCCGGTACGGAACGTCCGCTCTGGGGAAAAATTTTGTTCGCTGCACTGTTGTAAAACAGTTCCTGAATGCAGGCACCGAAGCGCATCATGAAGCCCACTACAATCAGAACGCCCTTTTTCTAAAAATGCTTGACGATCTTCTGCCGCCGTCATTGCCAGCGGCTTTTCGATCAGGATATGCTTGCCCGCGTCTGCCACCGCCATGCCTGCTGCGCGTGCAGGAAAACCGGGGATGCGATACAGACCGCGTCGATCTCCGGGGCATTCAGAAGGTCTTCCGCAGATGTATATGGTTCCAATATGCTCAATAGCTGTTGTCATGCGTGGAGTTGTACCCCGGTTCACTTTCTAAGAAAGCAACTCATATAAGTGAACTTACCCGCACTGTATGTTCATACAGTGCGGGTACTTTTATCTACGAAACGCCTGCAAGGTGCCCGCAATGGCGGCGAGGCTGTCGGCGCTGAATGGTTCGCTTGGGTCAATCTTTTCAGCCGACTTTGCGGTCATATCTGTACGCTCATCCAGCATACGCTTCATGATCCGCTCCAGAATCGGCTCCAATTCTTCCTGCGGCGGCAGAGGTGACGCACCCTCGACGTAGTGCAGGATGGCATTCGTTAAAAACTGCGCCTTCAGACGTCCTTGGGCGTTCAATTCCTCGACAGCCCTCTTTTGTCTTGGGTCGGCCATGCAGAAGCGGATCGTGAATTTTCCGGGGTCTTTTTTAGTATCCATTGTGTCTACCGATCCGTTCCGCCTGATAGAGCAGCTGATAGCCTTTCACATTTGCGGCGATGTCCTCAATGAAAACAGGCTCACGCACCTTGTCCGACGCTTCGATCTGCTGCCGGAGCAGCACAGCCCCACCGCCAGTGAAGATTACCTTCCCGCTTTTCAATTCCAGCATTCTCTCACGCAGTGAGCTGAGCAGGTCGCTGACAAATTCCCGTGCCTGCTGCCGCACGATCTGCGATACTGCATCAGACTGTCCGCTGTCCCTGCCAAGGAGGATCGCGTCGATCTCCGTCTCATCCAGCAGCAAATCCTGTTCGGCAGCGACACGCGATTTGATCCGGTTGTAGAGCAGGATCACGCCGTTCTCCAGCGAATCGCAGACGCTCAGGTCGCCCTCGCCGTTCCGGAGCAGCAAATAATCCGCTGTGAAGCCGCCAATATCAATGATAAGCGCCCTGGGGCTGCTTTGCAGCGTCTGGAATACGGTAATGGCTGCGGCATACGACTGCGGATAGCAGCTGACCTCGTCGATCAGAATCTCGTACTGCTTGTCATGCAGCGTGAAGCTGACCGTCCCTCGATTCAGAAAGTATTCCGCAAACCGTTTCTGCTGCGCACCGTAATGCGCCGGCGGCAGGCCGACCGCAAGCTGCACCCGCACCGGGCCCGCTCCGTAGAAAGACGCAGCTTCCAGTTCATACGCAATCGCAAAAAGCGTCAGTACGAAGAAGCGTTCGTCTTCCGTCTTGTCGCGGCGATATGGAATCCGCTGGTCGGTGAGCGTATAATACCGCCCCTGATAGGTCAGCGTTTCACCTCCAAATGGCTGTACCTCGCTGCATACCAGCCCGGATGTGAACGGCGCATGGTGGATCGTTTTTACCTGTTTGTTCCCATGATCGATAGAAATTAGCATTGTATTTTACCTCCTATACTTCTCTTATACGTATGGAGTACGGCAGGTTCAACAAAAAGTGCGCAAAATACCGGCAGCACACATTGAAGTGTACTGCCGATTCGGTTCCTGCTTACATTGCGCACAGACGCTCATAATTCTGCCAGACAAACTGGACAACGTAATCTCTGTGAATTTCCACATCCGGCATGGTTTCGTTCACGATAACCTCTAAAGTTTCTTTTGTCAGCTTTTGAACGGGATACTGGATATTCTTCTCTCGCAGCAGTTCCTGAAACTGCCCGATGAGTGGATTTGCAATTCTGCTCAGGTCGCTTGCGTAGCCTCTGGAGATCAGCGCCATGTTGTTGTCAAAATTCGGTGCCATCGAGAGAATTTCGCCCGTTTCGCGGGAGCGGAGCAGACCGTAGTTCTGCGTATGGCGGTCAACGTTGAACACCAGCGCGTCCATAAACAGGATATCCAGATAGGGTTTCAGAAGCGACGGATTTAGATTTTGCAGGACATCATAGTTGTAGTCATAGTCCTCGTTGTCCTGCACCAGATTTGCCATCGGCTCAAAATTCAGCCGGCCCTCCGTGAAATCCTTTGAAACGACATATGCGCCGTCCAGCGCATACTCCGCCATGTCAAAGCCAAGGTACTTGCCGAGCGCCGCCGTGAAAATCTCGGAAAAATGTTCTTCCGGCGTTCCGCTCTTCACCATGACCCAATGGCCATCCTGCTGCCGCCAGCATTTTTCGTAGCTGCCGATGTTCGTCAGCTCCGGCGTCGCCGTGCGCAGCTCTTCGGGCGTGTAATTCTTCGCGATGCTGCTGAACCGGCCGCTGAGCGCAAGGTCGGCAAAATAGTTTTCGCGGAAGCCGATGTCCGCCCATGTAAGATTGGCTTCATTCTCCGTCTTGACCCAGTAATTGTCCGTGATCGTTGCGCCATGCACATGGAGCGCCGTGTTCAGATCGGATGTATCGCCAAGACGAAGGATCCGTTTCAGTATCCTGCTGTTTGTGCGGTGCCGGTCAATGGCTCTTGATTCCAGCCATGCTTCAAGATCACCACCTTTTTGAAAGCAAAGCGGGCAGTGCTCCGGCAGAATCGGCGTTACAACTCTGCCTTGAAAGGCCGCAACCACAGTATCACCGCTCATGATCCATCCGTTTATCATCGTTCTGCCTCCCTTGCCGCATTTTTCACTATTATATCAGAAGTATGTCCACCCTGCAAGCAGACGGATGCCTGTTTGCAGGGTGGGCGGCATATTATCCCGCCGCGCGCTCCTGCTCCAACAGGCGCATGGCTTCTTCCATTTCTATGGTCTTGTATTCTTTTGCTGACCCCGCCTGATACGCAGCGGCAGAGCCGTCCATGCAAAGTGCTTCTGCGTCTCCGATATGTACCATGCGGTCACATTCATCAAGATAGAGATAAATTCTGCCGCCTATGTCCATAAAATATCCGCGGCCGTCGGCAATATTCTGATGATTGATCCGGACAATATGCGCGTCAGACAATGCAATGAGCCGTTTCCGCTGCACATCGTTTGGTTCACCCAGCTTTCTTGCCGTAAACTTCTGCGTGTAAGAAAGCCGTTCCGTTTTCGTTTGCAGGAGCTTCTCCACACGGCCGATCAACTCCTCCACCTTGTCCAACCGGACATATTCTCCCGGCTGGTGCGCATGGTAGTAGCCGGTGCTGAGGTTGACCGCGGCAAGATTCAGATGCGGTGCCAAAATGGAAATGTCGCTGAAGCTTCCGAACGCTGTCTGGAATCCAAAGCTGTTGATATGTCGCTCGAACTGCCGGTTGCGGCATTGATAGAATACCGCGTCGTTGCTGCCCGTGCGATCCAACTCCACGATATAATTGACATCCGGTTTGATTCCGGACTTCGTAAATGCGCGTGCACCGTGACCGCCGGTTTCCTCATCCTCACAGAACAGGACGTGACAATGACAGCTCTGGATCAGACGCAGGATCATATACACGCCCGCCCGGTCATCGCCGCCAATTCCCTGCGGCGACATCATGACCGTGCCGTCTGCGGAATAGCAGATTGTTTCCGGTTGGGTGCGATGGACGGTGTCCAGATGCGCAACCAGCAGGACAGGCACCGTCCCTTCCGCGTACAAAAAGCCTCGTTGCTTCCGCACGGCATATCCGTTCTCAATCAACTCTGTTTCTAACGCCTGCTTGAGACGTTCCTGTGAAAACTGAAAAATCTCTTCAAACTCCATCGCCGCAAACTGCGTCAGCTTTAAGCACTGCTCATATAAATTACGCATATTGTTCCTCCAATTCTATTTGTGTATAGCGGCTTCTCTTGCAAAACAGCAAGCCGTGCAAATCCTTACAGCAACTACGCGCTGCACAGGTACGGCAATTTGCCAGTTCTGCTTCTTCGCAAGCTGGACAAAGCTGATTTGTCCGCCCGCGCCGGTTGAGCACCGGCCGCAGCGCTTCTCTCGGAAGCAGTTTCCCACAGCAGCTGCACGGCTGCATACACTCCGCGCAGTAAAATCCGTCGCCGTCTAAAAAATGGCCGCTGTTTTTCGGAACCACACTTCCGCACGCCTTGCAAACACACATGTCTTCACATTCGCCGCAGTGCGTTGAGTTGCGTCGATCATAGGGCCGACCGCAGCCAACGCAGCGCGATGCGCTTCCAATATCCAGATGCCCATAATCTCCATAGCCCTTCATCAGCGACAGCGCGGCATAGCCGTTCTCATAATCCGTGTAATGCAGGCTGCCCTGCACGGTTGTCCAATAAGGTCGGATTTCCGTAAGTGTCGTATTCGTTTTCCAGAGATTCGGCAGGCCAAGGCATCTTGCAATGACACCCTGCACGATGCTTCGATACAGCTTCCGTACATCATCGTCGTTCTGCGGATATAGTCTTGATTGCAGCAGCACACCGTCCCGATAGCAGAAAATCTGCCGCGTCAGCCGCCGCGCACGATAAAAGTGATCCTTGACCTCATCATCAACTGTGAAGAATACCATGCTCACGCCGTCGCCCATATAAGACTGACAGCCGGCCCGCCATCCGCCGTCTGCTAAACAGTGACAGGAATGCCATGCGTTTTTCTTCGCTGACATCTCCAGAAAGTCGCACGGATGGACGGACAATACGCCGGTTTTGCTGATCCGCACCGGATTGAGCGCGTCAGCCAGCCGCGCGAAAACCGCGTTGTAGGGCTTGACCCGCGCGGTATGCAGCGTCTCACCGTGTCCAAGCTCCCGCTCTGTTTCATATTGGTCGATGCCGAATTTTGCGCACAGCCGGTTGATGATGCGGCTTGCCTTCATGCCAACATCGCACTTGATATGTCCGCGGTTTCGGATCACCGGTAGCCGGGATTCGTCCGGAACGGTCGCATAGTCCGCTGTCGCAGCGTCCAGCGCGTCCCGGAATTCTTCCAGCCGTTCGCCGGTCAGCCCTGCTTCCTCCGCAAGCGCCAGCATTTCAAATTTTGTTTCGTCCACGCAGGCCCGGTCAAGCTGCCGCTGCTCGGACAGATCGAACACAACGGCCGATTCTTCTTCCCGCCAGTTCGGGTGACGGCGCAGCAGCTCCAGAAGTGGCGTTTTCTGCTGCCGCCACTGATCGAGGTTCGCCTGCACGCCGTCCGGCGTAAAGGCCAGTTTGTATTGATACATGACGTTGTAAAACGCCTCTGTGATATGATCCATGTTTTCAGTCCTTTCTATGGGAGTGGAAGCGCCGCTGCGCTCCCACTCCGTTTTCTTATGCCGCTTCCATCAGATCCTCTGTCAGCACATCCACAAGCAAACGGCCCGCAAGGTCACCCGTATGGACGGTGATCTGGTCGTTCCTCAGCTGCACCAGTTCTTTGACGCGCAGTTCATGGCTGTCGGCCGCAAGCTGCTTGTCTTTCTGCGTCAGCCGTTTGGCAAGCTGCTTTTGCCAGATCTTCAGAAATGCGCGCACCTCTCCAATATCGTCATTCTGGCGGTTATACACGGTGCGAACCTGCCGCACTGTGCCATTCGGTTCTGCTTCTACCGTATAGTAGGACGTATCCGGTGCAGATGCCTTTCTCACAAACAGCAAATAGCTCTCTTTGCGCTCGATCCGCTCCCAGTAGGTATCGCTGTTTGCGATGCAAATGAAGAGCGTTTGACTTTCTTTGAGAATATCTTCAAGTGAATTTGGCACCTGAAGCTGGAATTGCTCATCCGCAAACGAAAACTTTTCCCGAATCGCCTGCAGATTCTGCTCTATATGCGGATATGTCTGGAGGATATCTTCGGCGCGAAGTGTCAACTGCATTTCCTCTCTGCGGGCGGCCAATTCGTCATGCCGCTGCTGAAGTTTGCGCACACGATAAACGATGGGGTCGTTTGTGTCATAACCGAAGCGGAACGCCATGGAAAGGTAGTCCCGCCACAGTTCAATGACACGTTCGCTGCTCAAATTCAGTTCCTGCATCTGCCTGTTCAGGTAATGCTGGATCTGCCCATAGCGCATCCGATCTGCAATGAATTGCAGCTGCTGCGGGTCAATATGTTCCTTGCACATCCACTGGATCGCAAAATCTGAGATCGGCTTTCCTGTCTGCTTTTCAAATTGCAGCCATTCCAGAAATGCACGCCCGCCCTGATTCTTCCGCAGCCGTGCAAGCTCCAGCCGATTCAGGCCAAGTTTGGGCGCAAGCCCTTTTTGTACAGGTGCTCTCTGGAAAATCCGTTCCATGCCGTAGTAATCCTGTGTGCATTCCACCGCAAGCCGGAACAGACCGGCTTTTGCCAGCTGCTCCAAATCCGGCATCTTTTTCAGTACGACAAGATATTTTTCCGGGTCTGTCTTCATGTTTGCATGAATCAATTCCGGAAGGCCGGTCCACTGCAAGCAGGTTTTGGCAAGGTACGGGATCGTTTTTCCATACACGCGGCCGCTCTCGTTTCCCATATAACCGATAGAGCAGTTACAGCCTTTGATCCAACGCGATGCGCGCTGCTTATAAACACCCCAGTAAAATGCCTGCGTCGGGTTTGTACCCGCGTCGAAGATCGCACGGCGGAATTCATGGCAAAATGCCTCAACATTCCGGTATGTTTTCTTGCTGTAGGAACGCTCCGCCCAGAACTCCCGGATCACAAAGCCGCCCGGATAGGGCTGCATCAAATACATGATATTTCGCCCTGTACGCAGCCAGCCCATCTTGCCAAAGGATTTGAACTGCACCGATTTTCTGCATCTGGGGCATCTGGTAAACGCATTGTGCTTCGGCTTCCGAATCGGAACCTCGCGGTCACAGTAGCTGCAATAGCCGGTTTTGGCACCGCCGCGCCGGTATTGATAGAACATATAATTCTGCTCGACGCCGACCTTGCTGACCCATCTGTCCCAGTCCTTTGGAAGCGGAGGCACAAGCGCCATCGCCGCATCCCACGGATCGGTTTCTTTCTTGTGCCGGGCCAGAAGCTGCTTTTCCCGAATCCCTTCCTGAAACTCCCGGATCGCCGCGATCGCACCCCATTTGGAATGCAGATATTGGCTGATCACAGCGGAGTCACGGGATGAGATCTGCACGTCATAGATACCAAATCCCTGCTGCGGTAAATTGTGGAGCATTGCAGTACGCCACTTTTTTTCTGCGAAGCTGTATGTCAGGAAATTCTGCGCGTCGTAGTCGAGAAACAGCTCATACACCGGCTTTCTGCCGCCGGCGACCAGATTTTTCGTCAGATAGATCGCGACCTTCAGAATCCGGTCAAATTGTTTGCATCTGGCGTAGTGCTCGTGTTCATAGCGCAGTTCTTTTCGGAAATATCCGCTCTCTATCATCGGTTCGTTTTCCGCCTGCTTCAGCATCGCAGTCGTTGCCCGCAGAACAGGCAATTTTTCTAATTCTTTTCGCTTCATTCGTTTATACCGCCTCACATTCTTCAAAATTGTCATCATACCAGGTATCCGGCAGACGCTCCTCGCCGTCGATCACGCACAGCGAAAGATGCTCGATCTTCGGTCCGTTCACAGCTTCTCTGGCAAATGCCAGAATATCTCCGAGCTTGCCCTTTGCGCGCGGGTGCTTGCCGCGCACGACGGCGTAGCCATTCCATGCCTGCGCACGTTCTCTTTTGACATCACAGCCATCCGGCATCTGCGGATGGTCTGCCATATACGCAAGCGCATGCAGGAAAAACTCCTGCGGCTCCAGCCTTCGGAGCACCCAGAGCTGCGTGCAGGAGATTCTGGAATCTACCGCATCCTCATCCAGATCGCCGCACGGACGAACCAGATAGTATTCCGAGTTCTGAAAATCCCCATAATAGCGCAGGCAGTCCATCGGGTTTGCCGCGCAATGAAACCCATTCGCCTGACAATTTGCCTGTTCCGTTACATTCAAGCCCATCTTTAGCTGATAGCCAAGGCAGACCATACCTGGGCACATTCCTTTATAAGCGATCATCCGGCCATGCCTCCCATCAGATCAAACATAGAAAACTGTTCTTCATCGGGCGATTTCTCCGGCTGCGGCATTTGAATGACCTGCTCCGGTTTTGCAGTCTTTGTCTCAGCTTTTGTCTTCTCCTTTTTGGGCTGACGCTTGGATTTGACTGGCGCACCCGGATACGGTTTTGGAACAAACGGTTCCTCCTTGATCTCATCCTCTTCGGCGTTTGCATCCCGGAAATATTCCTCTGCCCAGTCATAACAGGTATCCTCCGGCACATCGCCGCCGTAAATGCCGTTTGGCTGCGGCTCCATGCCGTTATCCTTCATTTCCGCAAGCAGATATTCCCGCGCTTTCCGGTTGATATATTGCAGGCAATGCGCCATGCTCTTTCTGGGGTGCATGACCATCCGCGCGAACGCGGGATCACTGAGGCAGAGCGTCTGCACATACTCGGAAACGCATTCCTTGAGATTCCGGCGCGTCAGGCGCTCGGTTTCCTTTTTCATGCGCTCCATCGACGCTTTGACCAGCTCCGTCTCGCTCATCTGCTCAATTTCTGCAAGCGCAGCCTGTTCAGCGGCACGCTTTTCCGCCTGCTGCCGCTCCCATTCCGCTTTCCGTTTGGCTTCTGCTTCCTCGTGCCGACGGCGCCGTTCTGTTTCTGCTGCCGCAGGATCTTCCTGCTCTGCTTCCGTTTTGGCAACCGGCTCCGCCGCAGGCTCCTTGCTCGTCACTTCCGCAGCGGCGGCAGCTTTTTTCTGCTCGTGCTGCTGGATCAGCTTTGCCTGCAAGCTCTGCATTTCGGCCGCCTTGGAATCGTGTCCCTCTGATTCTTTCTGCTGGTTTTCCAGATCAAGCTCTGAAAATACGCCCATGATAAAGCTCCTTTCTGATAGAAAATGGGCGCAGCGATCCTGCTGCGCCCATTCATGTGTTATACCCGATAGATCAGCGTGCTGAATGCGTCGAAGCAGTAGCACACGAATCCCGGATATTCTGCGGTCTTTCGTTTGATTTTCCTCTGGATCTCAGCGGCGTCGCGTTCACTGACGCTGTCCTCATCCTCCCAGAGCATTGCCGTAAAGCTGGCGCCGTCCTGTACTTCGCGGACGTGCGCGCCAAGGCTGCGGCAGAATGCGCAAAGCTGCACGATCTCATTTCTCTCATCCATATCTCTCTGGTCGCGGTCATTATGTCGTGACTGCTTTCAGCTTGACCTGAATTGTAATCTCGTCGGAGCGCAGAATGACATGGTCGATTTTTGCTTCAAGAACCCCCGGCATGGCCGTTTCCGGTATCTCATATAAGCAGCGGAAGCGGCCAATGACCTTCCTGTCCGTCTTCACGACTACGGGAACCTCGTCGCTGAGGACGCCGATCTGATTTGCGAAATCCAGAACAGTAATTTTTCTCATATGCTGTCTCCCTTCATTTTTGTATTGGCCGCGCCATCAGCGGAGAAAACGCCACCGGCACGAACTGCTTCATATCCCGATAGTAATACCGCCGCTTTTCCGCATCGTACAGCTCCAGTACATCGGACGGTGCAACGCAGCGCCCCGGATAGTCTGCGGGCAGCTTGCCGTTATAGTGGTCAAATACACGCTCCAGCACAGCCAAGTCCGGCTCATCTTTTGGGCAAAATATCGCTTCATCACGCACCAGCCGGTATTCGCTCGCGGGTGGCTGCTGAAAGCCTGCCTTGTGGAGCGCGTCGATCCCGGAGAACGCGAACGGTTTCGTTTTCTCCGTGTCCGTAAATTCCAGCTGATAAATGCGGCAGCCGAGCTGCTTACGTTGCGCGTTCAAAAGCTCTGCCAGTTGTGCGTTGCCGCCGGGCTGCAGAAAAGCGTGATATTCTTCGTCCAGCAAGCCAAGGTATGCCTGCAAGGGCACACCATCCGGCTGTGCCTTGTGCCATCGTTCCACGCAGGCGTCTATCTCGGAAAACGCACACGCATCATACAGATACTGCTCCCGGAACGTCATTGTTTTCGATCCTTTCGCAGCATCCTTCCGGAGCGCAAGCTGCCAATCATCTAAACCCTTATAGTTGGGGTTCCATGTCAGCCGGCGGCATTGCAGCCCGTGCTTCCGCGCCATCAGATAGATCTTGGAGGCACCTTTCTCAACGTGAACATTCCGATACTTGTCCATGTCCTGCGCCTCGATGATCTCCTCTGTGCCGTTCTTTTTGAGGAACGCAAACAGCTCGTCCAGCTTGGACACGTTATTCGCTCCGGCAATTGCTGCAAAGGTGCGGTGCATCAGCGCATGGCAGATGTCAGCCTTGAGTAACCCTTCCGTCACATAGACCACTCTGGAACACGGATCGCCGACAAAGTGAATGGGGCTTTCCGAGGATGTCCCCATCGGTTTGCTGCTCGACGACAGCCAGAGGTACTTCGTGCCCTCCTTATCGGCGGGCGCGTTTTCCTCCCGGATGGGGATATCCAGCCGGATCTGCGCACCGCAGACAAGTCCGTCTGCGCTTCTGGCCGGGATCAAGATCCCGGCCGTGCGCGTTCCGAACCGAACCATCCATCTGCCGTCCTCCGCCAGATAAAAGCCGGGGACACCCTGTACGATGCAGCCCTGCTTCAAAAGCCGCGCCGTCAGACTCTTGCAGATAAGGCGGCGGGGTGCTTTTGAAGCCGAACCGTTCGATCTGTTCGTCCGTCAGACCGCGCACCTCACGCAGATGCGCACGGTGCTTCGGCGTCAGCGACAGCATGGAAAACAGCATGGAAAGTGTTTGGTGAATTGCCTGCCGGGGTGCTCTGGCCGACTGCGCGATTTCCAGCGGCTGCCGATTCTGGTAGCTCTGGTACTCTGGCGCGTAATCTCCGGTTTGAAGCGCTTCGCAGATCTCCCGATAGGCGTCCGCGTTGCTGATGCCGTAGACCTTTGCATAGAGCGCCAGCATCCCACCGGACTCCTGACAGTAATTACAGTGCCATACGTCCCGTGACGTTTTCAGATAGAGCTTGCCGCGATGATCGCCGCAAAGCGGGCAGTCCACATACAGAAAATCCGGACCGCGCCTGCGGATATTGAGCCGCAGCAGCGATGCAATATCTGTAATGTGGAACGGAAACTGTGAAGAACCGGCTCTGATAACGGCCACACCCTTTCATCCAAACTTGACGCTTCATCCGGCTTTCTGCTGCAGATTGTCCAGCAGAACAGATGCAGCCGCTTTGAGAATATTGTCCGCCTGATCACAGCCGTAGAGATACCATTTCAGGCTCGCCGGGCGGCGCTGCGCGACCTGTTCGAGCGTCCAGCCGCGGCAGGTGCCGATCTGCACCACAACGGCCTTTGCCTCGTCCACCGTCATACGCTGCGTGATCTCGCTGACATCCATATCTGCCGTATAGGACGCGGCCTGCGGCTGTTCTGCAAGCTCTTCCGCAGCTTCTTCCTGCTGGGGCGGCACGACATGAAGGTCAGGCGTTTCTTCCATAACAGGAGCAGTTGTTTCCACAACGTGCTGTTCGGCGGACGCGGAATCCATATCCATCGTCGGCGCTGTTTCTGCGATGGTTTCCTCCACAATGGGTGCTTTGGTTTCCTCGACAGTTGCTTCTTCGACTTCCGTTTGGACCGGCACTTCCGAACCGAACAGCTCGCCGCCGTAGTCGCGGCTCACGTCGCAGAACTGGATGCCGAAACCGGCGTTTTCCAGCGCCATGTTGAGCGCATCCTCCTGTGCGGCACGGAGAAATTCCCCTCCGGGGATATTCTCCCTGCGCTGTTCGGAGGTAAAGCTGGCGGCCGGAACCGGATCGTCCTTGCTGAAATAAACCTGCGCTTCGATAATTGCCAGCTGGTCACTGATGCGCAGCGGCTTCAAAAGCATTCTCCCGTTCGGGCAGGCCAGACGGAACCAGAGCCGCTTATAGCGGAGATCCAGCTTCCAGACCGGGTGCCCGGTTTTGACGGAGATCGTTTTGCGCAGGAGCTTCATCGGGTCAAAGCCCGGCACCTTGCGCAGCTGCTGCACGGCGGCGTTGTTCATCACAGTGGATTTGTTGTCATTCATTTCTTAGAACTCCTTCCATAAATAAAATAAGAGATGACTGCGCAAATTCTGCACATCCATCTCAACTTAACCGGCTTTTTTCAATTTCTGCTCTGTCGCGCCCTGCGGCAGAGCCTTTTGTCTGAATACCTGATTGTACTTTAAGATCCGTTCGGCAAGGCAGGTGTTCCGTTTGACCTTTCTGCCGGAGTGGATCGCCAGAAACAGCGCACGCTTCTGCCCGACCAGAATCACACGCTTTTTTGCGCGTGTCACGGCAGTATAGATCAGATTCTTCGTCAGCAAAATGCGGTGCGCCATCAAAATGGGAATGATGACCGTTTCGTACTCCGAACCCATCGACTTATGGATTGTAATGGCATATGCCGATTCCAGATCACCGAGCTGGCTTTTGGAATACTCCACGATGCGCCCATCAAAATCCACGCACAGCTTATCGGGTAGGATCTTGCAAATGCTCCCGATGTCGCCGTTGAACACACCCTTGAATTTCTGCTTACACGCGGAATCATAACCTTCCAGATTGTAATTATTCTTGGTCTGCATCACACGGTCGTGCAGACGAAAAATACGTTCTCCGAACGCAAACTCCGGAATCTTTTCCGTATGCGGATTGACCGTCTCGCGGATCAGCGCATTCAGGCCGTTGGAGGACGCTTCTCCATCCGTCCGGTAGGGCGAGATGATCTGAAGCTGTCCAATGGACGTATCCTGCAATTCCCGCAGATAGAGCGTCTGGATCTGCGCTGCGGCTTCCTCCTGATTTTCTGCTTTGACGAACTGGAAATCCGGACCGTAGAACAGGCTGCTGTTTTCCTCGTTGATGAATTTGGCGTTGTAGGCGATCAGGCTGTCCTTGGATTGCCGGAAGATCTCATCGAGAACCGTCACCGGCACGATGCCGCTTCCGATCAGCTCCGCGAACACGTTGCCCGCGCCGACGCTCTCCAGCTGATCCACATCGCCCAACAGCAGGAGTTTTGTCCCTCTCCGCAGGCGCGTAAACAGCTGATGCGCCAGCCACATATCCACCATGGACGCCTCATCCACGATCAGAAAATCAACTTGCAGCGGCTTATCCTGCTTGTCCTTGCTGCAAAAATCGCCCTGCAAGCCAAGCAGACTGTGCAGCGTCAGTGCATCCAGCATACCGGTGCTCTGTGCCATGCGTCGGCTGGCTTTGCCGGTCGGCGCGGCGAGGACGATGCGGTTTTTGGGGTGCAAAATCCGGTAGACCTCGATGATAGCTTTCAGAACTGTCGTCTTGCCAGTGCCGGGGCCGCCGGTGATAATGGAGAGATTCCGCTCCATCGCCACCTCAACGCCGCGGCTCTGCCGCTTTGTTAAGTGCAAGCCGAGTTTTTGCTTGACCTGCTCCAGTGGAAGCGTCACATCAATTTTTGCCGTGTGTTCCATGAGCATGGCTGCCGCCTTTGCCGCAGTCTCTACCTCCTGCATGAAAATATGCGGAAGGTACAATCGGCCGCCATCAGAAACGATCTCGTTGTCTTCTGCCATCTGCTGTAATTTCTGTTCTACCTCCGCACGCCTGACCTGCATTTGGGGAAGCGGGATCGGCTCATTGAGAAATTGCAGGGATTCTGTGATCAAGGCATTGACCTCCAGATACAGATGCCCGTGCTGCCGCGCGTTTTCCAGCGCACAGATCATCGCACCGTGGATACGAACCGGGTCGTGCGGATCGCCGCCGGACTTCCGGATGATCGTATCGACACGCCGAAAGCCGAAGCCGGATATTTCGCAGAGCCGGAACGGACTTTTTCGCAGAATATCCGTGCAGGACGGGCCGAAGTGCTGATAGATCTTCATCGCCGTCACTGGCGTGACCTGAAACGGCGTCAGCAGCTCCATAATATCCCGCATGGCGCGGCTTTCTGCGTAGCACGTCTTGATCTCCTCCAGCTTCTGCTCCGTGATGCCGCGGATCTCCAGCAGCTTCTCCGGGTGGAATTCCAGCACGTCGAGCGTATCTGTGCCGAACCGCAGGACAATGCTTTTGGCCGTGCTTTCCCCAATGCCTTTGAGAAGTCCTGATGAAAGATAACTCAGAAGTCCTTCCGTTGTCGGCGGCACAAGCTCGTGCCAGTGCTCCACATGGAGCTGCGGGCCGTACTTGCCCTCTTTCCAGTCTCCCTCGATCTCCAACTTGACGGAGTCCGTCTGCGGCAGGCCATAGCCGACAGCGGTGAACCGAAGCATCCGGTCGCGGAACGTATATTGGGAACGTGCTTCTTCTGGAACAGACGGATCATCCGTGCGCATCCGAAGAATAGTGTATTTGCTGGCTTCATTGAAGTAGATGAGCTTGTCATAGACTGCAATCATTCGTTTTTCACCTCACTATGCGGCGGGCTGCGCCGCGATTTTGATGCTGAACCGTCTGGACTCCGACGTTTCCACAAACTGCTCGTAAATCTCCGGATAAACCTCCCGCAAGCGAACCAGATTATCCTTGGAGATGCCCTGCCTGCGGATGGGATTGTAGGAGATGACGTAGCTTTGTTCACCGTCCGCGCAGGTCGCGCAGTCTTTACCATCCAGTTCGCTGACAAGCAAGCCTTTGAGCTGCTGCATCTGCGTATCCAGCTGTGTGACCTGTTTTGCAAGCGCGTTTTTCTCCTCCTGAAGCTGCAAATACTGCCGGATCTGCGGAAGCTGCGGTCTGCCGAACGCTGCCGGCGGCAAATCTCTCCGGTCAATGCCTTTCCATCTCTGCAAACTCTGCAAGATAAGGTCGCCGCTTTCCGTATAGTCCGGTGGCTGGTGCTTCTGCACATGGTCGTTCCAGAACGCATCCTCCAGCGCGATCAGCTCCGACTCATAGGCATAGTCCCGTTCCAAATGCCGGATGATGACCTCATCCTCATTGTTTCCATACAGGCAGCAGAAGTAGACCCTGTCCAGATTCATGACTGACATATAATGCCGACCCTGAGATTCGTAGTACACCGGAACGATCTCCTCGCCGTTGTACCACCAGTTTTCTCTGGCATTATAATTTGTCGTTTTGATCTCCAAAATGGCATTGCTGCCGTCCGGAAGCTCCACAAGGTAGTCCAGATCCGCCAGCATCCACGGATACAGCGGGTGCTGAAACATGACCTTCCGCTGAAAGATGCGCAGCCCGGTTTTCTTTGCGAAAATCCGCGCGACCAAGTTTTCCAGCAGATGTCCCATTTCCAGCGCGACCCAGTTCTCATCCATGTCTGCCTTTACGACGCTCAGCTTGTCATAGTACAGATCCCGTGCTGTCCGCCAGGGCGAAATGCCGAGGATCGCCGCAGCGTCGCTGCCGCCGATGCCACGCCGTCGGTAGGACAGCCATTCTTCGCTACTCAGATTGCTCGTGTCTACCAACTCCTGCGGCTCATACTTCAGCCACAACACCATTCTTTTCTCCCTTCTTCCACACCCGCAGCCGTACCACACGCTTCCGCTCGTGAACCGCTTTGCGATGATACGCCGCAGACTGCCGCTGCCGTCCTCCGGGACGCCATTTTTTTCGTGTTTTCATTTGGTTACCGCCTTTCGTAAAAATATATCCTCAAAGCCTTTCGGCATTTGGGCAAAAAAATAGCGGGAATATCCTGCGGCGCAGCTTCTTCTGCGTCGCGGTCATTCCCGCAATCTGTGGGCGTTGCGCCCAAAAAAGAAATCCGGCAGAAACCTGTCCTGCGGACATGGCAATTCTACCGGAAATCGTAAAAGCCTGACAATACGTGTGCAAGCCGGAATACTCCGAACGCTGCGGCTGTCGTGCCACAAGCGGTATGCACAAATCTCAATTACAAGCCAACTTTACCACAAGATATTGTGGTTGTCAAGGAAGCAGCGGCTTACGGCCACTCGGATGTCAGTTCTTCCCGGAGATATTCATACTCCGGAAGCTGCTCAAAATACGGCTGCCAACGGCGCACGATCTCAGCGCGCTCCAACGGATCCGCAGTTTCTATGGAGTGTTCGTTTTCTGTCAGCAGGAGTACATCCAGCGCAATGTCCTCCAGCATGAGTTCGCACAGTCCTTCTGCCGTTTCAATGCGCCGCGCGCTATCCACATAGTCATAATTCGTGGAAATATCCAGCAGGACATATCCCACCTTGTCCGACCAGACAAGGTCAAAGGCATCGCTTTCCTTCAGCCGCTCCGCAAAAACGGCGATCACCCGTTCCAGCTTCTGTTTTTCCTGTTTTGTGTAGGTCATGATAAGTTCCTCCTATATGTGTTTGATTCATCACAAATCATAGCATATAAAATATTTTTTCTCAGTTGTGCAGAAAAAGTCGAAGCGGCTCCTATTTTTTAAATGTAAAGACTCTCAAGCATTGCACCTTGCTACGAAAATAAGTCGTAGCGTGAACCTTGACAAAGCGTTTTTCAACGCCTCATAGATGAAAGATTCACAGCACAAATAGCGGCAGGCCTTGCCTGTCGCTGGCGGAGCAATATGGGAGTAAGCATCAGTCGGGTGCTACCACTACGTAGCCCAGCTTCTGCAATTCATTCACCAAGCGGTTTGCACGTTTCCGTTCGCATCGCAGTCTGCGCTGTTCAAAGCATTCCTCATTATAGGGAGTTCCGGTTTTCAGCATGGTGTAGATGATGGAAAGGATCTTCCGGGCCAACGCAATCGTTGCCCGCTTCGCTCCCTTCCGCTGTTTCACTTTCCAGTACCAGCCGGAAAGATACAGTTTGCGGTGAGATGCCATGATCCACGCGACCTCGCACAGCATGCTCTTCAGATAAGGATTGCCTTTATTGATATGGACGCTCTTTCGTTTACCAGCACTCTCGTTGTTGCCTGGACTCAGTCCCGCCCAGGAGCAAATGTGTTGGGAATCCGGGAATGAACTCATATCAGTACCGATTTCCGCAATGATAGCAGCTGCTGCAGTGACATCAATTCCGGGAATGGAGCAAAGGAGATTCAGTGTATCAGTATGTTTCAGAACTTCCTCGGTGATTTCGTCCTCAACAGTATGCTTATGTGCTTCCAAATCTTCCAGATGCCGAAACACCATATTCAGGAATCTGCACTGATGCTCGGAAAGTGATCCATTCAGTGCAACGAGTATCTCGTCAATTCGGTTTCTGGTTTTGGTCTTCAGACACTTATCCAACGCTTCTCGGTCAATGCTGCCGTGCTCAATAAGATGCCGAATGATGTTTCTTCCGGAAGCACCAAAGGTATCCGAAAGGAATGCAGTGAAGCGGAATCCGGAACTTTGCAGGAATTTATCGATCCGGTTCTTTTGTGCCGTAATGTCATGGACAACGCTCTTGCGATACCGGGTCAGATGCCGCAGCTCTCGGAATGCTTTATCCGGGATAAAGCTGCCTTTGAGCAATCCCGCCCTAAGCAATGTGGCGATCCACTGGGCATCCTTCATGTCAGTCTTACGTCCAGGCACATTCTTCATGTGTCGGGCATTTACAACAAGAATGCTGATCTCGCCGTCAAAACAGGATTCCAGCATCTCGTAAATAGGCTGCCAGTAGATTCCGGTGCTTTCCATGGCAATGTTCCGACATTCGGATTCGATGACCCAGTCCCGTAGTTTCTGCATTTCTGGGATGAGCGTACTGAAGGTGCGTGTTTCTGCCTCCGGCTCGGCATCCACAGCACCTTTGACCAGACAGGCAACGATGATATCCCGATGAACGTCCAGTCCCATGGCACAGGTCAAAATGTCTTGCATGAGATCCCCTCCTGTCGTATTGCAGGCTTGGGAATTGCCCGGGTTGGTATCCGAATCTTGCTACTCGTGCTCTCCACTTCCGTGGTGCAACATACTGCTGTTCTCTTGGGCAATTCGTCCACGTTGAACAAACGGGGTGGCATTTCCGCCAAGGTACAACCGGACTTCGCCTGCTATATCCAGTATAGCAGACACCACGATCCGACGCACTTGCTTTATTTTCATTCACAGCTGTGAAAATCTTTCATGAGTCGTTGAAAATCGAAAATAAAGAAAACGGACCGGATACATCATCTTTCAGACGATCTAAGACAGAAACGAGGTATGTATAATGGAAAAGACAGTCTATGAATCCAACGTTCCGCGTGTTTACACGCTTTACAGAGTTTCTACCATCGGTCAGGTTGAAAAAGATGATATTCCGATGCAAAAACAGGTTTGCCGTGACTTCGCAAAAAAGCAAGGCTGGGTGGTTGTCAAGGAGTTTTCGGAAAAAGGCATTTCGGGCTACAAGGTATCCGCCAAAGACCGCGACGCCATTCAGGAAATTCAGCATGATGCTGCGCTTGGCAAATTCGATATTCTGCTTGTGTTCATGTTTGACCGCATCGGGCGTATCGCTGACGAAACGCCTTTTGTAGTGGAATGGTTTGTCAAGAACGGCATCCGTGTCTGGAGTACCCAAGAGGGAGAACAGCGTTTTGATAATCACACGGACAAGCTCACCAACTACATCCGCTTCTGGCAGGCTGACGGCGAAAGCGAAAAGACTTCAATTCGCACAAAAACCGCTCTCGGCCAGCTTGTCGAGGATGGCGGTTTCAAGGGCGGTCTTGCTCCTTATGGGTATGACCTTGTAAAGAGCGGACGCTTCAATAAACGCAAGCACGAGGTTTTTGAGCTGGCTGTCAACGAGGCCGAGGCTGCTGTGGTACGGATTATCTTTGACAAATATGTGCATGAGGGTTTCGGTGCTCAACGGATCGCCACCTACTTAAATAACCTCGGCTATCGGGCGAGAACGGGTAAAATGTGGCATCACGCCAGCATCCGGGGTATCATTTGCAATCTGACATATACCGGGGTGCTTCGCAGCGGCGAAAGCCGCTCCCAAACGCTGCCTCACTTGCAGATCATAACGCCGGAGCTATTCGAGGCCGCACAACACATTCGTACCTCCCGTGCCAACTCCGCCGAACAGGAACGGCGTGTACCGCTGAATACCCGTGGCCAGTCCTTGCTGGCCGGGAATGTCTTTTGCGGGCATTGTGGCTCCCGGCTGGCGCTCACCACCAACGGCAAGGCTTATCCATGCAAGGAAGATGCTCACCGCATTGTAAAGCGTGTGCGGTATATCTGCTACGGCAAGACACGCAAGCAAACCGAATGTGACGGGCAGACTGGCTACACGGCTCATATTCTTGACGGTATCATTGATAAGGTGGTGCGGCAGATCTTTGAACGGATGAAAGCGATCCCCAAAAGCGAGATCGTCAATATCCGCTATCGTGAAAAGATGGAAGAACGGAAGGCACTTCTCAAAAGTGCAAAATCGGACTACGCCAAGGCTGCCGCCGAGCTTGATACGCTCCGGGCAGAGGTCATTAAATCTCTCCGGGGCGAAAGTGCTTTTTCGCAGGATTTGCTCAGTTCCTTGATTGCGGATAATGAGAAAAAATGTCTCACCATTCAGCGCACTATGGAGGCAGCGCAGGCGGCCTACGACGAGGGACAGGCCATGCTGGACGCCTTAAACGCTCAGTATGACGATATTATTTCATGGGCAGATATGTACGACAGCGCCAGCACGGAGTCAAAGAAAATGATTGTGAGCTGCCTGATCCGGCGTGTGGAGGTGTATCGGGACTATCGGCTGCATATCGACTTCAACATTGACTTTGAGCAGTTCAGCGCTGGGCTGGACATTTCGGCAATCGCCGCATAAGAAAAGCCCGCTTCAAAAGAGAAGTGGGCATAAAACAAAAAACTTGCTTTTTTCAAAGCAAGCATTTATTAAGAATACTCAGCGCACCCGATTGGTGGAGATAAGCGGGATCGAACCGCTGACCTCTTGACTGCCAGTCAAGCGCTCTCCCGGTTAGTGCGGTTACATACCCCCCCTAAACCGGGTTAAAAGAGCGCTTCAATACGCGGGCAACCCCAAAACACACCCTGAATGTCTTTCATTATAGTCAAAGAAAGCCCGTATATCAAGGAAAATAATTTTTCTGCTTTGCGTCCCTCCACGGCATGATATAATTTTTGTGTCCATGTTGGAAAGGAGGTGCGGGCATGGAAAAAGAATATATTGCCGGAGAGCCCCAACGATACGAAATTGGCGGTCGAGTTTTTATCGTTGAGCCACGGTACAGGAAAGACGGTGAAAGCATGGCAGACATCTTGCTAAAGCTGATGTTTGCCGACTTGGACGAAGAGATGCGAGCAGCAAATAAAACTACAACGGACTAAAATTGAAAGTATCAATCTGGCAGTCAGCAAGAGGTTTTTATTCTAACAAAAGCTCCCGTTGCCTAAATCTTTATAGGCAGCGGGAGCTTAAAATTGAGAACAACGCCGCCCAACAGGACAACGGGCGGCGTTTTCATATATAAAACCATGAAGGGAGGTCACTTCCACCCGGCCAGTCTGCGGACTGGCTTTTTTCATGCCACGAAAAGGAGGTTTGCAAATGGCAGATGATAAGAAAAACATTCCCGAGGCAGCTCCG
>OMAM01000467.1_pt1 | contig 21460 bp, 18 predicted proteins | sample 1644621 | NCBI WGS metagenome assembly OMAM01 (sample SAMEA103958120, study PRJEB25191) | human gut metagenome | biome: human-associated habitat [ENVO:00009003]; feature: intestine environment [ENVO:2100002]; material: feces | place: Germany | collected 2013/2015 | reverse complement strand
CCGCTGCCAACATTGACCGCGGCATCGGCAAGGTAGCGCCGCAGGAGGACGCTTCGTGGCCGGGACAGGAAACTGCCCCGGCCCAGGCGGAAAAGCCGAGTATGACCGATTTCAAGCCCTATGTGGGCCGCAAGCGCAGGTCTGGCACCGGCTGCATCAGTCAGATTAACGACCATCTCTTTGAAGGCCGTTATTCCCCTAAATGGCCCGACGGCAAAAAGCACGCCCGCAATGTTTACGCCCACACCCGCGAGGAGTGCGAGGAAAAGCTGAAGGTGCTGATCGCGGAGATGAAGGCAGAGATTGCGGAAGCGCAGCGGCTGATGGATTTGGGTGAAGGTGATGGAAGTCCGCTGGAGGGGAAGAAAGGCAAACGGGGGAAGAAGGGAAAGTAAAAAGAATCACCGACAGGAATACTGGATAATCAGTATCTCTGCCGGTGATTTCACTTTTCCTGTTTTTGCCTATACCTATACCAAGGTTCTTTTCATATAAACACTGTATATCTTTCAGTGCGCATTGAAAATGGTCGATTAAAGGCGTATAATTTTCAATATAGAGCAACTTTAATCTGCCGTATATTTTTATTCTATGCTGTTTTATGGGAGCTTTTAATATGAGTTTCATTAGCAATGATTATATTAATTCGATTGAAAGAGGATATGGGGATAGTGATAAAAAGCTGTGCCATGAGTGCATTGGAAATAAATCATTAAAAGAATATATAAAAGCAAATGGATATGTTTGTACATGTGATTATTGTGGACAAAGAAGAAAAGCCGTTAATCTTGATTCGTTCATGGTAATAATTATGAGCGGGGTTAATTTTTTGTACACTCATGCTGTCAATGAATTGCCGTGTGATTCTGGGGAATATATCGGGAAAACATATACAACAGCTCAACTGATTTTCGAGGAATTGCGCGATGAGATAGATGCTCAAGATGAGCGAATACTAAAAGATATTGTAGAAATTATGTATGATGATATTTGGTGTGACGCCGACCCCTTTTCTGATCGAGAAGAGGATGTTGCCTATTATGATTGGCAGTCTTTTTGTAAGATGGTAAAAGAAAAGGTGCGATATGTTTTTTACCGAGCTACACCTGATACCAGTTTTAATGAAAATCCAACCACCATTTTAGACACACTTGCTTATTATGCTGAGCGAGTAAGGCTTGACCGAAGAATTGATAAAAACACAAAGATGTATAGATGTCGGACACATGAAAATGACGAATGGCGAACTGCATACGCCGATTTTGCTCCGCCACCGCCTTGGGTGGCAACATCCGGGAGAATGAATGCAGCTGGAATAAATGTGCTATATCTGACACTGGATCCCAATACAGCTCTTTGCGAAACAAGAACAAGTGGCAGAGATTATGCAACAATTGCTTCGTTTCGAGTTACGGAGTCAATACGGGTATTGGATTTGACAAAAATTAAGAAGATGTCAATACCGAGCATTTTTGATGAAGATAATAGACATAATCGCTCTCCGGTCATGTTCTTGCAGAAATTTGCGGAAAATATATCGCAACCTCGGAGTAACAAAAATATAGATATTGAATATGTTCCAACTCAAATAGTAACTGAATTCTTTCGTTATGTAAAAACAAGCCGATCTAATGGTTATGCAGGCATACTATACGAAAGCACGCAAAACCCAGGTGGGAAATGCTTGGCGCTATTCCTTACAAGAGATGAAGTCTTAAACCACAAATATGGAATTCACATTATTCCAAAAGCGACTACTTACCACAAAAAAGAGTATGTAACTGTAGACAACAATAGTACCCTTATTGCCAAGGGGAAAATACATATAGACTCCTTAGCAAATGAAAAGGTGAGCGAATTAGTAAAAAAACAGAAAATTCCAAAGGAAACAATAGAGAGTATTGTTAAGAGAACGGAACAAAAATGAGCTGATTATTTTGGGATTCTTTCATTTCATTAGTTGCCTGGGCTGTCAAATGCCGTTATTAATGATTTCACCGCCTGCGCCGCAATAGACAAAGAATAAGAAAAATCCCTCTGAAATCAACGATTTCAGAGGGATTTTGGTCCGAGTAGTGCGGCTCGAACGCACGGTCTCCTGGTCCCAAACCAGGCGCGATACCAACTTCGCTATACCCGGATATTCAATTTCTGCCATTATACCACGGCGAGAGGGAAAATCAAAGATTTTTCTGTCTGTGGTCATTTATGTGGTCAAAGCCGATTTTATGCTATTTTCGGCAATCGGGGAAAGTCCCGCAAACGCAGGCGTCACAAGGCTTTGCGGCGTTTTTCCTTACCCTGTCCCGGATACCGCCACGGCACTCCCAAAGCAGGCGCGCTACCAACTGCGCTACACCCGGTTATTGAGTTATTCTATCCGGCTGGTCGTATTCTCCCAAATGTGGCGCGGTACCAGCTCCGCTATACCCGGTTGATTCTGCCGTGGGGGACTCCCCCAGTATACCGCATTCCGGGCGCGATTTCAAGACATTTTATCGCGTCCCGGATCATGGGCCCGGCATGACGGTGAGCACAAAAGAAAAAGCACCACCTTCTCAGATGGTGCTTTTTGGAGCGGGCGACGAGGCTCGAACTCGCTACCTCGACCTTGGCAAGGTCGCGCTCTACCAGATGAGCTACGCCCGCAAACGCAAGATTGATTATACTCCCGGATCCCGGATTTGTCAACCCCTGCGTTCCGCATTTTTCAGCTTTTTTTCAGCAAAATCTCGATGATGCCCACGTCGCCGCCTTCGGGATAGAAATTCACGGTCCAGGGCTCCTTCTGCTCCGGGGCCTCCATGGCCTGGACCTGGTCCACGATGGAGCGGACCTGGTCCTCCTGGTGGTCAAAGTAGCCCACCTGCACCACCAGCTCCGGGCTTCCGCTGCGGGCGGCGGCGGTCAGCAGGTCCCCCAGGGCGGAGATGCTGGTGGTATACACCATGGAGGCGATCTGCTCCTGGGTGCGGCGATAGCCGATGGTCAGATGAATGGCGGTGTAGTTCCGGGCGCTGTCGTCGATGGTGTAGGTGAGGTACTCCACGGCGTAGGCCCCTAAGGGCGTCTCCTGCTGCACCTCCTTGCAGGCCCGCTCCGCCGCGGCGGAGGCGTCCAGAGGCTCCGTCCCGGCATAGAGCCAGATGGTGCCCTCCCGGGCGCCGCCGGTCAGCAGCAGCATCAGGTCGTTCACCAGGTCCTGATAGCTCTCTGCCCGGAGGACGGACCGGTCCTCGCTTTCGTAATAGGTGGAGCTGTGGGGCTGGACCACGCTGTATTCCCGCTCCAGGATGGAGCCGCAGCCGGTCAGCAGCAGCATCAGCGCCGCCAGAAGGGCGGCAAGCAAGGCTTTTTTCATGGCCGCGCCTCCGTTACAGGCCCGTGGGGTCATAGTGGGTGAAGCCCTCGCCCAGCACCTCATGGGCGTCGCACACGATGACGAAGGCGTCCGGGTCGATGCTCTGCACCAGCTTCTTGATGGGGATGAAGTGCCGGCGACCGAAGGCGCACAGGATGATCCGCTTTTCCTGGCCGCTCCAGGCCCCCTTACCGTCCAGCAGGGTGACGCCCCGGTCCAGCTGCAGCAGCTTCTGGGTAATGGCCTCATACTGCTCACTGATGATATAGGCCACCTTGGAGGCGTTGGGACCGTACACCACCCGGTCGATGAGCAGGGACAGGATATACAGGGCCACCACGCCGTACATGGCCCGGGTCATATCCCGGAAGCACAGGGCGTACCCGATGGTCACGGCCACGTCCAGGCCCAGACAGAGGCTGCCGATGGACAGCCCCTGGAACTTCAGCTTCAGCAGCCGGGCGGCCATCTCCGTGCCGCCGGTGGTGGCGCTTTCGTGCAGCAGCAGGCCGCAGCCGATGCCCGCCACGATGCCGCCGTAGATACAGGCCAGAATGGGGTCCATGGGCGAGAAGGTGTGGATCGAGGCCAGCACGTCGATCATCAGGGAGCTGACGGCGGTGGCGTACAGGGACGAGATCAGCAGATCCCGGCCGATCTTCTGCCAGCCCAGGATGAACAGGGGGATGTTCAGCACCAGGGCGATGGTACCCACCGGCAGCATAGGCAGAAAGTGGTTGATGATCTGGGCAACGCCGGTGAAGCCGCCCACGGTGAAGTGATTGGGCACGAAGAACCAGTTGAAGCCCAGGGCATACAGGGCACAGGCCACGGTGATCAGTCCGTAGCGCTTCAGAGTCTTGGCAGCGGGCATAATAGGCACCTCTCTTTTCGTATGTGTGGGGGAAAACGGGTCTTTATAACAGGGTCAGCTGTTCCTCGCCCCGGTCCTCGGGCTTGAGGATGGCTCCGGCGGCGGGGATGGTGCGGGTGCGGTAGCGGGGCAGGTTCACGATGCCGCTGTCCTCCGCCGGGACCACCCGGTCCAGATGATACTTGGGCTTCAGGGTCATCACCGCCACCCCCTGGACATTCCGGGTGGCCTTGGGGGTCAGCAGGGAGGTGTGCACCAGCAGGGCCCGGGGCTCCGTGGATACCAGGGCCAGTTCCCGGTCCTCCGGCAGAGGCAGGATGCACACCAGGGGGCTCTTGTCGGAATAAGCGCCGGTGAGCTTCCGGCGGTTGGACACCGTGGCATAGGCGGACAGCTCCACCCGGGCGGCCTTGCCGTTTTCATAGAAGAACAGCAGACAGCCGCTGTAGTCCCCGGGCAGCACCATGAAGATGACCCGCTCGCCCTCGTCCATGGCCAGACGGCCCGGCAGATAGTCGCCCAGGGCGCTGGCCTTGCCGTCGCCGAACTCCGACACCCGGGTCTTGTACACCTGGCACCTGTCGGTGAAGAACATGACCTCGGCGTTGTTGGTGGTTTCCATCTGCTGGAGGAGGCTGTCGCCCTCCTTGAACTTCTGCTCCCCGCTCATGCGCAGGGACTTGGGGGTGATCTTCTTGAAGTACCCCTCCCGGGACAGGAACACCGTCACCGGGTAGTCCTCGGGCTGGCTGTCCTCCACATATTCCTCCACCTCGTGGCCGTATACAATCTCCGTGCGCCGGGGCACGGCATATTTCTTCCGGACCTGCTCCAGCTCGTCCACGATGATCTTCCGGATCCGGGCGGGTTTGGCCAGGGTATCCTCCAGGTCGGCGATCTCCTTTTGCAGGTCCTCGGTCTCCCGGACCCGCTTGAGGATGTACTCCTTATTGATGTTGCGCAGCTTGATCTCCGCCACATACTCCGCCTGGACCTGGTCGATGCCGAAGCCGATCATCAGGTTGGGGATCACCTCGGCCTCCTCCTCGGTTTCCCGGATGATGGCGATGGCCTTGTCGATGTCCAGCAGAATGCGCTTCAGGCCCAGCAGCAGGTGCAGCTTGTCCTTTTTGCGGCTGAGCACGAAATACACCCGCCGCCGCACGCAGTCCGTGCGCCAGGCGGTCCACTCGCCGAGAATTTCGCCCACCCCCATGACCCGGGGCATCCCGGCGATGAGGATGTTGAAATTGCAGCTGACGGTGTCCTGCAAAGGGGTCAGCCGGAAGAGCTTGGTCATCAGCTTCTCCGGGTCCACATTGCGCTTCAGGTCGATGGCCAGCTTCAGACCGGACAGGTCCGTCTCGTCCCGCATATCGCTGATTTCGGTGATCTTTCCGGCCTTAATGAGCTCCGCCACCTTGTCCAGAATGGTCTCGATGGAGGTGGAGTAGGGGATTTCGTAAATTTCGATGAGGTTTGCCTGCTTGTCATAGCGCCAGCGGGAGCGGACCTTCACGCCGCCCCGCCCGGTGCGGTACAACTCCCGCAGCTCCGCCGGGTCGCAGATGATCTGCCCCCCGGTGGGGAAGTCCGGGGCCAGCAGGGTGGAGGCGATGTCGTGGTCCGGATTTTTCAGCAGGGCCACGGTGGTGTCGCACACCTCCCCCAGGTTGAAGCCGCAGATCTGGGACGCCATGCCCACGGCGATGCCCTGGTTGGCGGACACCAGCACGTTGGGGAAGGTGGTGGGCAGCAGGGACGGCTCCTTCATGGAGTTGTCGTAGTTATCCACAAAGTCCACGGCGTCGCAGTCCAGATCCCGGAACAGCTCCGCGCAGATGGGGGCCAGCTTCGCCTCGGTGTACCGGCTGGCGGCATAGGCCATGTCCCGGGAGTACACCTTGCCGAAGTTGCCCTTGCTGTCCACAAAGGGGTGCAGCAGGGACTCGTTGCCCTTGGCCAGGCGCACCATGGTCTCATAGATGGCCTGGTCGCCGTGGGGGTTCAGGCGCATGGTCTGGCCCACGATGTTGGCGGATTTGGTGCGCCCGCCGGTAAGCAGGCCCATTTTATACATGGTATACAGCAGCTTCCGGTGGGAGGGCTTGAAGCCGTCGATCTCCGGAATAGCCCGGGAGACGATGACGCTCATGGCGTAGGGCATGTAGTTCTCGTCCAGCGTCCGGGTGATGGGCTGCTCCACCACCGTGCCCCGCAGGCCCATCACATTGGGGTCCGCCGGCCGGTGGACGGTTTTCGGTTCTGTTTTCTTTTTTGCCATGGGGCAAATTCCTTTCGTTCAAGCGGTCATTTGGCAAATTCAGCTCACGTCGATCATATCCAGGTACAGGTGGCCGTTTTCGGCGATATAGTCCTTCCGCCCGGCCAGGTTGTCCCCCAGCAGCAGGTCGAACACCCGGGCGGTCTCCTCCGCGTCGTCGGGCAGCACCTTCACCAGCCGCCGGGTCTCCGGGTTCATGGTGGTCAGCCACATCATCTCCGGGTCGTTTTCACCCAGTCCCTTGGACCGCTGGACGGTGAACTTCTTCCCCTCCAGCTGGCGGACGATGTCGGCCTTCTCCTTCTCGGAGTAGGCAAACCAGGTCTTTTCGGCGTTTTTCTCCCGATAGGTGATCTCAAACAGCGGGGTCTCGGCGATATATACATAGCCCTCCCGGATCAGGGTGGGGCACAGCCGGTACAGCATGGTCAGGATCAGGGTCCGGATCTGGAACCCGTCCACATCGCCATCGGTGCAGATGACCACCTTGCTCCACCGGAGGTTGTTCAGGTCAAACTGGCTCAGCTCCTTGGCGGCCTTGCCCTGGACCTCCACGCCGCAGCCCAGCACCTTCATCAGGTCCGTGATCACGTCGCTTTTGAAGATCCGGGGATAGTCGGCCTTCAGGCAGTTGAGGATCTTGCCCCGGACGGGCATCAGCCCCTGGAACTCCGCGTCCCGGGACTGCTTGCAGGCGCCCAGAGCCGAGTCGCCCTCCACGATATAGATTTCCCGCCGGTCCACCTCCTTGGTGCGGCAGTCCACGAACTTCTGCACCCGGTTGGCGATGTCGATCTTCTCCGACAGCTTCTTCTTGGCGCCCAGGCGGGTGCGCTCCGCCGTCTCCCGGCTGCGCTTGTTGATAAGCACCTGGGCGGCCATGCGCTCGGCGTCATCGTGGTTCTCGATGAAAAATACCTGCAGCTGCTGGCGCAGGAACTCGGACATGGCGTCCTGGATGAACTTGTTGGTGATGGCCTTTTTGGTCTGGTTTTCATAGCTGGTCTGGGTGGAGAAGTTGCTGCTCACCAGCAGCAGGCACTCCTGCACATCGGGAAAGGTGATCTTGCTTTCGCCCTTGGTATATTTGTTGTTCTCCCGCAGATATTTGTCCAGCGCCGCCACAAAGGCCAGGCGGGTGGCCTTGTCGGGGCTGCCGCCGTGCTCCAGGAAGCTGGAGTTGTGATAGTGCTCCATCAGGTGCACCCGGTTGGAGAAGCACCAGGCGATGTTCAGCTTCACCTTGTACTCGGGCTTGTCTGCCCGGTCCCGGCCCTGGCGCTCCGCCTCCCAGCACACGGGCCGGGTGATGGGGTCGTCCCCGGCCAGCTCGGCCAGATAGTCCCGGATGCCGTTTTCATACAGGAAGTCCTGGGTCTCGAACCTCCCGGGGGACACCTCGTCCCGCAGCCGGAAGGTCACTCCGGCGTTGACCACCGCCTGCCGCTTCATCACGTCCTGATAGTAGGCCAGGGGGATGTCGATGTCGGTGAACACCTCCAGGTCCGGCAGCCAGCGGATGGTGGTGCCGGTTTTCTTCCGGGTCAGGGGGGTGACCTCCATCTGGCCCACGATCTCGCCCCGCTGGAAGTGGAGCTTATACTCATTGCCGTCCCGGCAGACGGTAACGTCCATATAGCGGCTGGCGTACTGGGTAGCGCAGGAGCCCAGACCGTTCAGGCCCAGGGAGAACTCATAGTTTTCCCCGGTGGGGTCGTATTTGCCTCCGGCGTACATCTCGCAGAACACCAGCTCCCAGTTGTACCGCCCCTCCTTTTCGTTCCAGTCCACGGGACAGCCCCGGCCCTGGTCCTCCACCTGGATGGACCGGTCCTGGAACCGGGTGACGGTGATTACCCGTCCGAAGCCCGCCCGGGCCTCATCGATGGCGTTGGAGAGGATCTCGAACACCGCGTGCTCGCAGCCCTCCAGCCCGTCGGAGCCGAAAATGACGCCGGGCCGTTTCCGGACCCGGTCCGCTCCCTTCAGACTGGAAATGCTGTCGTTGTCGTATGCTTTTTTCTTGGCCATATCCTTCCTCCGGCGGCCGAAGCCGCTAATTCTCCAATATACAAATCTTATTTTAACGCAAAAATTTCCGTCTGGCAAGAGCCGGACGGGGATGGGGAAAAATGTTTTTCCGGGGCAAAAAGCTGCAGACGGCGAAGCCGTCATAACAAACCGGCAACCGGCGGGAGATCATGCCGCGCAAGGGTTTTGCACATTTTCCACAGGGTTTTCCACCGCGTTATGTCAACAAAGAAAACCGCCAAAAATGCCGGAACCCGGCGGGAGGGGGCAAAGCCTGCCGCCGGTCCGCGCTTTCGCGGACCGGCGGGACATATTTCACAGCCAGCTCTGGTCGAAGCCGTAGGGCAGCAGCTCCCGCAGGCGGAAGCTCCTGGCCTGCCCCTGCCCGTTGAGGCAGATGACCTCCATCTCCGGAGCGAATTCCATCATCACCTGGCGGCAGGAGCCGCAGGGCACGCAGTAGTCCTGGCTTTTCCCGGCGATGACGATGCGCACGAAGTCCCGGTGCCCCTCGCTGACGGCCTTGAAGATGGCGGTGCGCTCGGCACAGATGGTGCAGCCGTAGGCGGCGTTTTCAATGTTGCAGCCGGTGAAAACCGTTCCGTCGGCGCACTCCAGCGCCGCCCCCACCGGAAAGTGGGAATAGGGGATATAGGCCCGGTCCAGCATGGCCACGGCGGCCTGGCAAAGCTCGTCTCTTGTCACGAAGCAAGTCTCCTTCCGTGATGTTTCTGAAGAAAATTGTAGTATAAATTCCGCCTTTCGTCAAGTCCTATCCGCCGTAGGGGGCGATGGTGACGCCGGTGTAGTACCAGTGGAGAATTTCCTGCCAGGACTTCCCCTCCTCCGCCAGGCGGTTGGCCCCGTACTGGCTCATGCCCACCCCGTGGCCGAAGCCGGTGACGCGGAATGTAACCCTGTCCGCCGCGGCCTCCGCCGTGAAGCACGCCGACCGCAGGCCAAACAGGCTCCGGACCTGGGTGCCCTCCACCGTGACGCCGCCGATGCAGATGCTCTCCACTCGGCCGGAGGCGTTTTCCTGCCGGCCGGTGATCCAGGTTTCCGGCCCTCCGGCGAAGGATGCCTCCGGATAGGCCGCCAGGAAGGTCTGCTGAAACTCTGCCGCCGGAATTTCCTTGACGCTGTAGTAATTGGGCACGGTGTCCTCCCCCTCGGGGCTTTCCACGCTGTGCAGATACGGCAGGGTGGACACCCACACGTCCCCGGAGTTGGCGGTGACTCCGGCGGAGGAGGAGTGGAAGGCCGCTAAAATGGGCTGGCCGTTGTAGAGGATCACCTGGCCGTCGGTGTCCCGTACGGCCTGCTGGACCTTGGCCTCGTATTCGGCGGCGTGGTCGCCCCACTTTTCCGCCGCCGCCTGGGCGGAGGTGTAGGCATTGCAGCAGCGGTAGTCCATGCACACGTCGGCGTCCGGGTGGGCGGCCTTCCGGCCGGAGGCCATGTGGTAATAGATAAAGGTCCGCTCCGCCACGGCCTGGGCGTCCAGGGCCTGCTGGTGGAAGGCGGCGGGCATCTCCCCCCGGACCACCCCGGGCAGGTATTCCGCCATGGTCATCTCCACCACCTGCTCCCCGTCCCATACCCGCAGCAAAGTGTTCGCATCGGCGGCGGTTTGTCCCGCATTTTCGCCGGCCTGTCCCGGGTCATTGTCCGGGACAGGCCGGGCCGCCGATGGGGATTTTGCCGTCCCCAGCAGTCCCCCGCCGAACAGCAGCACCGTCAGCAAAAGCCCAGCCGCCCAGTAACGCATGTCCATCCCTCCTGTGGCTTTTTGTTCAGCATATGCAAAGGCTCCCATCGGCAGAACCGGAACCTGTGTCCCGTTTTTGCCCCATGCCGGGGGATATTCTTCCTGGGAAAGGAGTGAGCGCCATGACACAAACGGGTGAACGGCGGCTGCCGGGGCGCATTCTGTCCCGCCCGGCCGCCGAGCGGCTGCTGCGGGACGGCTTCCCGCCCCACACCGCCGTGATCAGCTTCTATGATCCGCCGTCCCGGCGGACGGGGCAGGCCTCCCGGCCGCTGGATTACGGCGGGAAGGCGAAGCGGGTATTTTGCGCGGCCCTGCACGATATCGACCTGGAGGTCCTGGGGGATTACGGCCTGTCCTTTGATACCTATTTTCCCCAGGCTCCCGCCCTGGCCGCGTTTATCTATGACGCCGCGGAGGCGGGACTGGACATCTTCTGCCAGTGCGAGTATGGGCAGAGCCGCAGCGCCGCCTGTGCCGCCGCCATCCGGGAGCATTTTTACGGAGACGGCATAGAGATTTTCGCGGATTACCGGTATTACCCCAATCAGCTGGTCTATAACAAGCTGAAAGCGGCACTGGACGCGGAAAAGCTCCGGCGGGAGCATGGGAGGGAATAAATGGATATCGGTCGGTTTGTGGACTCCGCCGCCATTCGGGCGTACCTGAAGGAGCAGAATTATCCGTTTTCCGCCCAGGAGGCGGCTTTTCTGGTGTATCACTGCAAAACCGCCTCCCTGGAGGAGCGGGTGCGGGCCTGGGAGGAGATCATCCGCACCATGCCCAACTGCTCCCTGGAGAAAACCCGCTGCCGGGAGGAGATCCCGGATTTCCACGCCTTCCTGCGGCGGTGTAGCGCTCTGCTGCGGCGGCAGGCCCGGCAGTTTCAGCAGACGGACGGCTGCGTCTTTTCCTACGAGGACGCCAGCTTTTCCGAAAAGGCGTACCGGGCGGAAAGCGGGCTGTTCAGCACCTATGACCGCTGCCGGGACGCCTGTGTGCAGGAAATGCGGGAGGAGGGCTGGGACCGCGCCCGCATCCGGAAGCATAAGCCGGATAAAACGGAGTTCGGCTGCGGGGACGTGTGCTGCCTGAACCCGGCCGGAGAGGTTCTGTGCTGCGATATCTGCGGCCAGGCGGGAGAGGCCTATGAACCCCTGTCCGCCCTGGCGGATATGTGGCTGGAATTTCCCACGCCGTTTCACGCCGGAGACCTGGTCTATGCCCCCACAGGCGGCGTGTGGAAACCCTTTGTGTTGACGGATATTTCCACATGGGACTCCCGGCGCATCCGGCAGGAGCTTCCGTCCACGGCGTATTCGGAGGGCTGGCTGGCCTATCGGGATAAGCAGCTGGCCCGCTGCCGGATGCAGGGCTGCGGCGACGCCGTGGCCGGGGGATACACCACGGGACTGTCGCCGGACAGCTCCATTCCCTATCTGTTCCACGACGAGTTCCCCTTCTGCAATTATTGGGAGCTGGAGTTTTACCCCAAGCCCCTCAGCGGCAGTCAGCGGCTTCTGCAGCCGGTTATCAATTATCTCAGGCGTGACAGCTCCATGGAGCTGTTGGTCAACAGCTATTCGGTGCTGCAGAAAATCATCTGGGAAGCGCAGCTGGACGCCCTGCAATATGTGTACGCAGGCGGAGTCCTGCCCGCCTGCGGCCTGCCGGAGGCGGATGCAGACAAATAACAGATGCAGACAAATAGCAAAGGACCGGCGATGCTGCCGGTCCTTTGCTATTTCCCGCAGGGCGGGGGCTGTGTGTCCCGCTGCTTCACAGCTTCAGATCGCAGAGCACCCGGTCCATCAGATCGCCGCAGCCGGGGTCGGCGTGGATCTTTTCCGAAAGCTCCTTCATAAACCGACAGTTCTCCGGCAGCTCGCCGGTGAACACCTCCGCCCGATACAGGGGAGAATAGCTGGCCCACCAGCTGAAATCATACTCCTGGGCGAAGTAGTGTCCGTTCAGCAGGGCCCCCTGGCCGATGCCGCCATCCAGATTGGGAAACAGGCACCACAGGCCGCAGCTGCCGCTGCGGGCCTGGATCAGCAGGCAGTAAAACGGCATCGGGACAAAGGGGCGGCAGTCGATGCGCAGAATATCCCCCGGCTTGTACGGGGTGGGAAGGACCAGCCCGCCCATGCCCAGAGCCCGGCAGCACTGCGTTCTCAGGCCGGGGACCAGCTGCTGCTGAGAGAAGAACAGCGGCTCGCCCTCCGGCGAAAGGACGTAGATATACACCGGGCGGCGGAATCCATCATCGCGGGGCTGCTGGTTCGGGTCATACAGCTCCATGGTCCAGAACCGGGTTTCCCAGTCATCTGCCGTCCAGTTGTAGTCGTGCTCGTCGCAATACGCCCCCACCTCCCGGTCCGTTTCTTCGCAGTCGGCGCGATAGGACCGGACGGCCTGCCGGGCCTCCGCCAGACTCCGCACGGGATACGGCCCGTCTATCGTGTCCGTCCGGCGCTCCTCTGCGTCGTACCCGATCAGCTCCACGCTGAGGTACGCGTCGGAGGCGTCCGCCTGCTCCAGGGCCTTCAGTGCGTCCTCTATGCAGTGCAGCGCCCCCAGAATGGCCCACAGGTCCTCCTCCGGCGTTTCCGACTTCAGCCGGAGCAGCAGCTCCCGCTTCCGGTACAGGCTCACCGGCGCGCCGCAGATGATCTCGGCATACTGTGCGCAGCAGAGCTTCTCCGGCGGCGCCAGCAGATACTCCCGCAGCTCCGGGGATTCCAACAGGGACAGGATTTCTTTTTTCAGTTCATCGTTCATTTGTCTCGCCTCCTGATAGAGAGCCTATCAAAGAGGACGGGATAAAAAAGGGGCACCGGGAGGCGCTGCGCCCCGGTGTCCCTGATGCACTTATGCGTTTTTCATCGCGGCCCGCATCTTCGCCACTGCGATCCATGCCTCCCCCTCCCACCGGATGGGGTTGGGGGTGATTTTTCTGATTTCGGCTTGCAGGTCTTTATAGTCTGTGTATTCGGTTATGGCGCTCCACGCCATGTGCTTATAGCAATATGTCTCCCCGGAGCCGGTCACGTCGGACACCTGCTTACTCAGCCTCTGAAGGATGAAGCTGTCGATGGGGACGTGGAGAGACTCCTCCTTGATTTCCTCCGGCAGCAGATCCATCAGCCACAGGTACTTCAGCGTCATATTCACCCACTTCTGCGCCTGGCCGCAGGTAAACGGTTCCCCCAAAAGGCCGCTGTCGTCCATCATGCGGCATATTTCACCGCATTTCTCCTGGTGCCAGGCGTCAAAATCCCCGGCGGGAAGCGGATAAAGACGTTCGCAGACGGAGTCCACCAACGCCTCCTTTTTCTTAATAAATGTCTCAGCTTCCTTTTTTTCGTATTCAGAGGAACGCTTTTTTAATTTTTCCGCCAACTGCGACGTGGACAGTCTATAGTTCACCGTTCGGGCAAGATCCAGATAGGCCCGGTGGGCCGCCCGGTTCCTCATGGTGTCTGCACCGTCGCTGCCATCGCAGCCAAAGTAGCCGAACAGCAGAAAATCCAGCATTTTTTCGTACTTCACAGCAGGGTCCTCCTTATTCGTATTTTTCCAGCGCCTGCCACAGCTGGCTCTTCACGGTTTCCCGCAGCCGTTCCGGCTGCAGCACCGTCACGTCCGGGGCAAAGCTGCGGGCGAAGTGGGCGGCGGACATCTCGTTGGTATAGACCGAGGCGGTGACGGCCTCCTCCGTTTCGTCGGAAAATACCACGTCCTTGCCGAACAGGGCGATCACGTCCCCGATCATGGACCGGCTGACCCGGAATACCGCCCGGCAATTGCCACTGGAGAACATATACGCGTGCTTTTTCATGTAGTCTGCAAGATCCAGCCGCCGGCCGTCCGCCCCCTGCAGCGATTCAAAGGGCTTGGCCCGCTGGTCCAGGATGCGGATGCCGCGGATGCGGTCCATGCGGTAGTTGGAGATGTCGTCGTACTTGTCGAAATTGCAGATCAGGTAGTATTTCCCCTCCCGGGCCGCCATCTGATAGGGGCTGACCACATACTCGGTGCTGCCGTCGGAGCGGAACCGGGGATGCAGCTGCTTGTCCGTGCCGTAGGCGAGGTATTCAAACGCCACCTTCCGCCCCTTGCTGATGGCCTCGTCCAGCAGCTCGATGTTCAGGAAAAGCTGCTGGTTGTCCGAGGCGTCGCCGGGCAGCCGGTCGATATACCGCACCCGGGAGCGGAAATAGTTGTTGGACAGTCCCTCTAACTTTTTCACCAGGGCCCGGCACTGGCTGTACGGAATGTGCTGGGAGAACAGCAGGCTGTCGATCAGCAGCCGCAGCTCCCCGTCGGTGAACTCCCGGCTGAGGTAAAAATCCGAGAGAATGTAGCTCTCCTCCAGCTGGCCGGTTCTGGCGTTGGGGATCATGCGGACGGACTCGCTGTATTCGATGTTATAGCCGGAGTCCATCAGATTCATGAGATTCCGCCGGACGGACTTCCGGTCGGCGGGCATATTGTACTCCGTCCGGAGGATGTCCTCGATCTCCCGCTGACTGAGCCGGTGGTCGGCGTCGGTGTACCTGCGGAGAATGTCGAGGATATAGAGGATCATCATCTTTTTGGGCTGCCGTGTCAGCATATCATTCCCCCATTCGGCGCAGAAAATCTTCAAAGGAAAATGGCTCTTCCAGAAGTCCCAGACGGTGCAGGGACACAAACCTTGCGGCCGCCGCCGCCCTCAAACACCTTCCCGGCCTGAAACACGTTCTCCACCGGGACGGACCTCCCCAAAGCGGGGACATATTTCGCCAGGGCAAAGGCGCTGAGGGCCGGGCCGTTTTCCTGCATGCATTTGCTGGAAATTTCCAGCACCCGGGCGTCCGGGTGCGCCGCCAGGAACGCCCCATGCAGCGCCCGGATGTTCTTCTGCTTCTGGCTGGGGGCAAAGCCCCCGTTCCACGAGAATTCCGTTTCGATGGCCCGCACAAACGGGACCTCCCCCTGCGGGATAAACACCGGTCGTTTCGCCATACGGCCACTCCCTCATTTCATCGGTTTCCTGTGATCTTACAGACGCTGATGGGGCAAAAACGGGCCACCCTGCCCCGGCGGTTCAGTCCACCGCGGCGGCGGCCATCTCCTGGGCGGAGATGCGGTACACCGCGCCGTCGATCCCGTGCGCCCGCAGGGCCGCCAGCACCGCGCCGCGCTCATAGGGACAGCCGGTCAGGGCGCCGCCGATGGTCTCGGCGTCCAGGGTGGAGAAGAAGTCGCCGTACACGGCGGCGCTGCGGATGACGCCCTTCTGCACGTCCAGCCTGAACTGCATTTTGCCGCCCCGGAACCGGCCCACCCGGTCGATGGTGAATTTGGGGCTTTTGCCGAAGATCTGCTCCCAGCTTTGGAACCGCTCCCGGGCGATCTCCCGGATGCGGGCGTCGTCCTCCGGCGTGACGGTGTAGACGGCGGTGCTGCCGTTCATGATATGGCGCACCATGGCCTCCTTGAAGGTCTCCGGGTCCATGGGCTGGGGCAGATGGTCGGAGATGTTGGTGACCCGGTCCCGGACGGACCTGATGCTCTTGGAGGTGATCTTGTAGCTGTCCGGCGTGGTGGCCTCCGCCATCTGCCGGATGTCCGTGTCAAACAGCAGGGAGCCGTGATGGACGATGCAGTCCCCCAGCCGGTACTGGGCGTTGCCGGAAAATTTCCGGCCGTCGATGGTCAGGTCATTGCGGCCGTTGAAGGCGGCGCGGACCCCCATCTCCCCCAGCGCGCCAATCACCGGGGCAATGTATTGGCCGAACTCGATCTCCCCGGCCTCCTTGTGCTGGATGAAGGAAAACTGCCAGCCGCCCAGGTCCGTATAGATGGTGCCGCCGCCGCTCATGCGGCGCACCAGATGGATGCCGTGGGCGTCGGCATAGGGCTTGTTGATCTCCTCCAGCACGTTCTGGTATTTGCCCACCATCAGCGTGGGCGTGGTGCGCCAGAACAGAAACACCGTGTCCGGCAGGCGCTTTTCCACCGTGAAGTAGTTCTCAAGGCCGAAGTTGTAGTAAACGTCCGTGGAGCCGGTCTCAATATAGATCATGCACGTCCTCCAGGGCCTCCCAGGCCTTATAGGAGCTGCGGGCCAGGGGCGCGGAGGCCACATGGCGGAAGCCCTTGGCCAACGCCAGCTCCTTCCACCGGGCGAAATCCTCCGGCGCGGCATACCGGGCCAGGGGGTAGTGCTGCGGCGTGGGCTGAAGATACTGGCCGATGGTGAGAATGTCGCAGCCGGTCGCCAGAATGTCGTCCATCAGGCGGTCGATCTGCTCCTCCGTCTCCCCCAGGCCCACCATGAAGCCGGTTTTGGTCAGCAGGGTGGGGTCCTGCTCCTTGCAGTACCGCAGCTGTTTCTTTCCTTTCCTGCCGAAACATGGCAACACGGTTGGTTGGTTTGCGAGTATATGTATATGAAAAGGCTTCACATGAGCCAGTCCATCAGCTCCTCCGCCCCGTCGCCTGCCAGGCGGCGGCAGATGGCGGCGAATCCCTCCGGGTCCAGGCGGGCCCCGTTCAGCAGCCGGGCGGCCAGAGCGCCGTCGATGGCCGGGCAGCGGACTTCCGCGCCGGATACGATGCCGCGTTTGGCCTGATAGGCCACCCGGATGGGCGCCCCTGCGAACACGCCGGTTTTTTCATAGGCAAAGGCCGGGGTCTTGCCCCAGGTCCACTCCCAGGAACGGTATTTCTCGTCCCGCAGGCGGCAGACCTCCGCCTCCTGTTCCGGCATCAGCGTCAGCCGGGGACTGCCGGGGGGCACCATCCGGTCCAGAAGCCGCTCCCGGAACTTCTCAATGGTCATGGGCCGGGCCAGGTGCTCCCGGATATTGGTGACGGTGCAGATGGCGGACTGGGTCCCCTTGCTCCGGAAGCAGTCGTTTTTCCGGCGGGTGGTGATCCGGTCCAGAACCTCCAGGTCGGAGGAAAACAGCAGGGTGCCGTGGTGCAGCAGCCGCCCCTTTGTCATCCGCTGGGCGCTGCCGGAGATCTTCAAATCGCCGATGGCGATGTCACAGGTCCGGTTTTTCCGGGCCGGAACGCCGATGTCGTTCAGCGCCCGGATGACCGGCAGCAGCACCCCGTCGTAGCTGACGCCGCCGTCGGCCTGGGTGATATAGGTGTAGTTCACGTTGCCCAGGTCATGGTAAACGGTTCCGCCGCCGGTGCAACGGCGCACCACGGGGATCCCCAGCCGCCGCAGGGACTCCACGTGCACCTCCCGGCAGATGTTCTGATAACTGCCCACGATCACGGCGGGGTCGTTCTGCCACAGCAGGAAAACGTCGTCCTCCAGAAAGGTCTGATAGACGTATTCCTCAAAGGCCTGGTTGTAAAACGGGTCGTGGGAGGGGTTGATCACGGTAAGCATAGCAGGTTCCATCCTTGGTTGGTTAAAAAAATAACTTACTCACATTATACAGGATATCGCCCCGTCCGTCAACCGCCCAGCCTGTTAAGAAAGCTCAAAGCCCGTTTTGGGGACAAGCTGCGGCAAAAGCGCCGGTATCATGCGATACCGGCGCTTTTGCTATAGGGGGGAAGGGGGAAATCAGCGAAGTCAGGCAGACCGCCTGGCGGTCCTGCTTCGATTCAGGAGTCTCGGAGGTGACTCTGAATATAAATTCATTATACACGGTCGATATTGAAAAATCAACCTGAATTTTGAAAAAATTTCAAAATTTCTGTATGTCACCGCAACACGGCGCACAGCAGCGTCAGATATCGGGGCAGCCGGTCCCGCCGGGGCCACAGCAGCTCCCAGCCCAGCTCCCCCCGGGCGGCGGCGCCCACGTCGCAGCCCAGGGACTCCAGGCTGTACCCCACCGCCTGCGGATGGCGGCAGGGCCGCCCCATGGGCCGGGTGCATTCCTCACACAGGGTGCACCCTCCGGTGGTCAGCACCGCCGCACCGGGGTACTGCTGCCGCAGGGCCCGGTCCATCTGCCGGGCCTGCTCCGCCGTCAGCCGCCGGGTATATTCCGCCAGCTCCTCCGGGTCAAACCGCCGCTCCAGCATGGCCGGGGTGAAGTGGAACTGCATCCCCTCCAGCAGCACCGTGTCAAACCCCGCCCAGTAGTCCGCCGCCGGAACGTCATAGGGCGGGCACGTCCAGTACCGCCCATAGTCCGGGCAGGGGCGGCACCCGGCGGCAGGGTCCGCCAGGTCCACATACCGCTGCACAAAGTCCGCCGCCGCTATCCGGGCCTGCCCCCGCAGAATGGTGTATTCCTCCGTTTTCATCCTGTCTCCTCTGTGATCCAGCCGCTGAAATCGTATGCCGGGCCCATCCGGGTCTCGCCGTTCCTGACGGACAGCAGCAGCATCTCGCACCCGTCGGAGAGCCCCGCCTCATCCACGCCATAGAGCAGGGTATGGAAATCCTCCGCAAAGACCCGGACGCTCTCTGCCGCCGCGCCGTGGGCCAGATGCCGGGACCGCACCAGCCGCTCTCTGCCGCCGGTCAGGCTCAGCAGCTCATAGAGCTGCTCCTCCGCCGTCCGGCCATAGCGCAGAAGCTCCCACTGCCCGCCGTTCCGGTGCAGGAACAGGGCCTCATCCCCGTTCTGTCCCACCGGGCCGGAGGACCACACCTCCGTGCCGTCATACCGCAGCACCCGGAGTCCTCCGTTTTCTGCCGTAAGCCGCTCCGCCAGTCCGTCGCCGTCCATGTCCACATAGGTTATCGCCGCCGTGCCGTCAGGCCGGGACACCCCCAGCCCCAGCAGCACAGCGTAACCCGGATGGTGTGCCAGATCCTCCGACACGGAAAAGGCTCGGGCCTTCAGCTCGTCATACCAGGTCTGCACGTCATACCCGTCATCGCCGGGATCCTCGCCCATGTCCACCAGAATATCCCGGCAGGCCATCCTCATGACCGCCTGCATCCCATACCCGCCGTTATACCGGCACTCCAGCATGGTGAAGCAGTACCGCAGGGTATCCGCCCCGCCGTCCACCAGCCGCCGGTAATCCGGCAGCTGCCGCATAGCGGCCTCCACGGCCCCGGAGAAGCTGATCGCCGCCACGCTGTCGTCTCCGCTGACGCTGAGCAGCAGGCGATCCAGCTCCAGCACCCGCTCCGGCTCCAGCGGCACCGGCCGCAGCCGCAGCATCTCAAAAACTTCCCCGTCAGCCTGGTGATATTGCAGCAAATACAGCTGATCGTCCAGCCGCAGCAGCTGACAGCCGTCCTCCAGCTGGAACAGCCACCGCTCCTGGTACCCGCTGATGTCCGGGCTAAACCCCTCCGGGAACCGGCTGTCCCATTCCTCCAGGCTGACGCTCTGACCGCCCTGGATGGGATACTGACTGTACTTCTCCGGGTCCAGTGCGGTGGTCAGCTGCCCGTTGGCGTTCTCCTGATACCGGGCCCAGTATTTCACGGCTTCATCCCGGAATTGCAGCAGCTCCGCCGACAGGGGAGACGGGCTGGGCATCTCCGGCGTCTGATACACGCACTCCGCCGTCAGATACGTCCCGTCCTCCGGGAATGCCAGTCCCCGCCCGACGATGCTCAGTCTCGTGGAGCCGCTTTCCGTGGGCCGCAGGGCGATCTGCCCGTCCCGGGCGTATACCAGCCAGCGCTCCTGGCCGCCCCACCGGGCCCTGGCGCACCAGATGCGGCCCACAGAGCCGGAAGCATCCCCCTCCGTCCGCATCAGGTCCACATATGCCATGCCGCCCTGCCACGCCGCCGGGGTCCAGGAAAAGTCATCTCCCTGTATCACGTCCGGCCCGTCGGCGCTCTCCTTTGTCATCATCCGGTACACTCCGGACAGCCCCATCCGCAGGGCCAGCTCCGTCCCTGCCGGAACCACCTGCACGCCCCGGGTATACTCCAGGATGGTCTGCAGCAGCTCCTCGCTGTTCACGCCGTAAAGCTTCCCCCGGTACAGCAGCATCAGCGGATACCCGCTGTCGCCGCCGTACAGAAGCTCCCGCTTTCCGGCAGTCCGTCCCATTTGCAGGCGAAAGGGGTCCGTCCCCTGGTCAAAGATATTATATGTGTAGCTCTCCAGCAGAGGGAAGTCCTCCTCCGTCAGCCCGTTGAGCTGCTCCGCCAGCCGGGAGGTCAGCCCCGGCATTCCGGCCGGTGTCCGGGCAGAGTTCCCTTCCCACAGATACGTCACGTTCAGCCCCCCAGCCGTCACCCGGCTGGCCCACCCATAGGGGGTCCGGTCTCTGGGGTTGGTCAGCAGGCAGACCGCCGCCGCAGCGCACACCACCACAGCAGCCGCCGTCACCCACACGGCAGGCTTTTTATACCGCAGAGCCCGGCGGATGCGCCCCTTGACGCAGATCTCGCCGAAGGCCACCGGACACGCCGTCACCGCCCGCCGGGGTCCGGCGCAATTCAGAAGCGCCTGGGAATACGCCCGCTTGTCCGGCTCCTCCAGGTCCCGCAGCACCGCCTCGTCACAGGCGTATTCCATATCCCGGCACAGCAGGATATACGCCGCCCACAGCAGTGGGTTGAACCAGTACACCGCCAGCAGCAGAAACGCCAGGGGCTTCACCCAGTGGTCCCGGTGCCGGATGTGGGTTCGCTCATGGGCCAGCACATAGTCCCGGCTTCCCCGGTCCAGGCCGAAGGGCAGATAGATGCGGGGCCGGATAAACCCCAGCACAAAGGGAGACGGGGCCAGTTCGCTTTCCCACACGCCGTCCTCCAGCCGCACCGCCGTCCGCAGCCGCACCCGCAGCCGCACATAGCTGCCTGCCAGATACAGCGCCATGGCCACCATGCCCACAAGCCACACCACCGCGGCGATGTGGCCCAGGCTCTGCCCCGTCCGGGCCGCCGTCTCCGCTGCCGCCGCACCGGCGTCGGTGGCCGCCTTGACCGCGCCCACGTCGCCGCGCACCATCACGGTGACAAGGCCGCCGCCCACCTGCTCCTTGCCCACCAGCTGCACATTGGCGGACTTGACCATGGCATCCGCCGCCTCAATGGCGCCGACCAGTCCCTTTGTTTCAATCATGCCCAAAGAATTCGTATCCATCGTGTTTCCATCCTTTCCAGATCCTGTATGAAGGGTTCCAGTTCGTACCACGCATAAACTGCAACGATTAAAAAAATTAAATGATTGTATTAAATCATTAAATTTT
>OMAM01000451.1_pt1 | contig 21940 bp, 21 predicted proteins | sample 1644621 | NCBI WGS metagenome assembly OMAM01 (sample SAMEA103958120, study PRJEB25191) | human gut metagenome | biome: human-associated habitat [ENVO:00009003]; feature: intestine environment [ENVO:2100002]; material: feces | place: Germany | collected 2013/2015 | reverse complement strand
CGAGGACACGGCGGCGGACAAGCTGCCGGGAGAGGAGGACGACAACAATGAGTAAGCGAGTGTACATCAGCCCCAGCGACCAGACGGAAAACCGCTACGCCTGGGGCAATACCAATGAGCACGCCCAGTGCCAGAGGATCGCCGAGGCGGAGGCGGCGGCCCTGCGCCGCAGCGGCGTGGAGGTGAAGCTGGCGGCCTTCGGCTCCACCATGGCCCAGCGCTGCGCCGAGTCCGACGCCTGGGGCGCGGACATCCACAGCTGCGTCCACACCAACGCCTGCAACAAGCAGGTCATGGGCACCCGGCTGTTCTGCTATGTCATCCCCGGCAAGGGGTACGACGCCTGCAAGGCGGTGTTTGCGGAGCTGGCCCCGCTGACGCCGGGAACGTCCGAGAACGTGCAGAAGAACCCCAACCTTTACGAGGTGCGGACTCCGGCGGCTCCCACGGTGTACTGCGAGTGCGAGTTCCACGACACGATGGAGGGTGCCAAGTGGATCGTGGAGCACACCACAGAGATCGGCGAGGCCATCGCCAAGGGTCTGTGCAAGTACCTGGGTGTGGCCTTCGTCCCGGCTCAGACGCAGAAGCCTGCGGAGGACACCAAGGCCGACGCCGGCGATGTGCTGTACCGGGTCCAGGTGGGAGCCTTCGCCGTCCGCGCCAACGCCGACAGGATGCTGGAAAAGCTGAAAGCGGCAGGGTTTGCCGGGTTTGTGGTGGCATGAAAGCTAAAGCCCCCGGCGTCTGCCGGAGGCTTTCTTGTTTTGCCGGGCGCTGCGGATGGGGAATCGCAGCGCCCGGACGGGGAAAAGGGAGGATAAATCAGCTGTTTGGATATGGCATTCTGTGTTATGCCTGCTCCAGGGTCTGGAGGGCGCAGGCGGTCTTGGCAGCCAGGCGAGCGTTGTTATACACCAGCTGGATGTTGCTGTCCAGGCTGTTGCCGCCGGTCAGGTCCTTGACCCGGGCCAGCAGGAAGGGGGTGGTCTCCTTGCCGTGGATGCCCTGGGCCTTGGCGTCGGCCAGAGCCTGCTCAATGGCGGCGTCGATGACCTTGTGGTCCATGGAATACTCCTCGGGGATGGGGTTGGTGACCAGCATGCCGCCCTTCATATCCAGCTGACGGGCCACATGGAAGGCCTTGGCCAGATCCTCGGGGGTGTCGATCTCGTAGTCCACGGCGAAGCCGGACTTGCGGGTATAGAAGGCGGGCAGCTCCTTGGTGCCGTAGCCGATAACGGGCACGCCCTTGGTCTCCAGATACTCCAGGGTCAGGCCCAGGTCCAGAATGGACTTGGCGCCGGCGCAGACCACCATCACAGGCGTCTGGGCCAGCTCCTCCAGGTCGGCGGAGATGTCCATGGTGGTCTCCGCACCCCGGTGAACACCGCCGATGCCGCCGGTGGCAAAGATGCGGATACCGGCCATGTGGGCAATCATCATGGTGGTGGTCACGGTGGTGGCGCCATCGCGGCCTTCTGCCACCAGAATAGGCAGATCCCGGCGGCTGGCCTTGGTGACGGCGTGGCCGCTCTTGCCCAGATAGTCAATCTCCTCGGGAGTCAGGCCTGCCTTCAGGCGGCCGCCGATGATGGCAATGGTGGCGGGGACGGCGCCGTTTTCGCGGATGATCTTCTCCACGTTCAGAGCGGTCTCCACATTCTGGGGATAGGGCATACCATGGGAAATGATGGTGCTCTCCAGAGCCACCACGGGACGGCCCTCTGCCACTGCCTGCTGCACCTCGGGGGCGATATCCAGATAACGATTCATAAGTCATTTACCTCCTGTTAAGTATTGTTTCAATGTTATCCCAGCACATAGCCGGGTTGATGGTGGTTTCTGCCTCGCAGGCCAAAGCGCCTGCGCCCACGGCCCAGCGGGCCGTGTCGGAAAGGGAATCGCCCAGAACCATCCGGGCGGCCAGAGCCGCCGCCACGGCGTCGCCGCCGCCGGTGGCATTGGCCACGGTGCACCGGGCGCAGGGAACCCACGCGGTGCTCCCCTGCCGGTCGGCGGCATAGATGCCCTCCGCACCCAGGGAAATGTACACCGTGCCCAGGCCGGTGTCCAGCAGCTTCCGGGCTGCCTGGGCCGCATCCTCCCGGGTGCGGATGGACATGCCGGACAGTAGCTCCGCCTCCAGGCGGTTGGGCTTCAGGGCCGCCAGCTTGCCCAGCACAGGCCGCAGCTTTTCGGCCTTGATGGTGGACACGGGGTCCGCCAGAATGGGGGCCTTGCAGTTGTCGCACAGCCAGCGGATGGACTCCTCCGGCAGGTTGGTCTCCAGCACCACCAGGTCCGCCCCGTTGATGAAGTCCAGCCGCTGCCGCAGGAAATCCGGGGTCATGCGGTCATAGATGGCCATGTCGTTGACGGCCAGTGCCATGTCCCCGTCGGGGCCGCAGATATACAGATAGGTGCCGGTGCGGCAGTCCGGTAGCACGGCGCTGGCGCTCAGGTCCAGGCCGATGTCCTTGGCATTCTCCTGGACCCGGCGGCCGAAGTCGTCGTCGCCCATCACCGTCACCATGGCGGTCTGCTGGCCCAGCAGACATAGGTTGTGGGCGATATTGCGGCCCACGCCGCCCAGGGACGTGGTCACATGGCCGGGATTGGAGTCCCGGGCCACCAGAGCTCCGGCGGACACCGCGCCGATGTCCATGTTCACGCCGCCCACCACCACCACATACGGGTCGGTGCGGACGATGTAGCCCTTGCCGGTGATGCAGCCCTTTTTCATGAGATTGGATATGTGTACCGCCACGCTGGAGCGGGTAATACCGGCCTTGTCCGCCAGCTCCTGCTGGGAGATCATGGGGTTTTCGCGGATCCACTCCAGCAGCTGGCGCTCTCGCTGGGTCACAGGCTCACCTCCTAAGCAAAAGTTTGTTTTCTAATCTGATGCTTATTATATGCGCGAGAGGGGCGCTTGTCAACCCCTTTTCTTCAATTTTTTGCGTTTATGCCCGTCCCACCCTGTCGGCAGGAAAATATTCCTTGCTTTTTTCCCGGCGATGGGGTATAATACCCGATAGCTGTGTTGGCCCGATGGAAGAGCAGATGCAAATCCTGGTCGAAAATCATAATACGCCGGTGTGATGGAATGGTAGACGTAGCGGATTCAAAATCCGCCGGGGGCGACTCCGTGTGGGTTCGAGTCCCACCACCGGCACCATAACTGGACACCAATTTTGATACAATGGGTATCGTGATTGGTGTCCAGTTTCTTTTTATAAAGTCCTTGATTTGCAAGGCTTTTCGATACTTTTTAACGATATAAGGCTTCGTGGCGTTCCGGAAACGGTCGCTGCGGAGCTTTTTGCATTTGTAGATGACATTGCTTTTCAGTCCGTTCAGACTGACGATTTCCTTGTAGCGGTTGCCGTTGCCGAGATACTTCTTGGCGATTGCCCAGAGGGTGTCACCATGCACCACGGTGTGGATGCGGTAATCCTCGGAGGGTTTCGTGCCTGCCACGGCGAGCGCAGAGGTCTTGACCGGTGACATGATGGCGTACCTGCCGGATTCATCCTTGTTGATGACGGCACGGTCGCCGCTGACCTCGACAACATACCAGCAGAGCTTCTTTACCCAGCCGGGAATGGATTTGCCGCCATAGTAGGTGCTGCCCGTAATGGTCACGAGGTCGCCGACCTTGATAGACCCGGTGGGCTTGCCCGGTTCAACCGGCTTCACCTCACTGCCGAGCGTTGCCGTGACCTTGGATGCAGGGCAGTGATATCAGAAAATCCGCAAAGGATCTTTGGGTTCTTCGCAATCAGATCATAGTCAAGATGACGCAGGAGCTGATTGCAATTAAAGCCGCCCAGACAGGTAATGACCATCTTTACATTTGGGTCGGAAAATGCTTCATGGATGTCCTCAACCCGTGATGCGATACTGGAAGAATGGAACTTTCCAATCTCTCGGCTGTTCTTGGAAAAGGTAAGATTAAACCCTTCCTTGCGCCAGAAGTCAACCGCATGATGATGCACATCCTGTCTCACTTCTGTTAGATTTCTGGATGGCGCAACAACGCGTACTTCATCACCAAGTCTCAGCTTGCTTGCAATCATGCGATTAACTCCTTGTTAATTTCTTAAAAACTGGACACCAATCAAGATACGTATGGTATCAAAATTGGTGTCCAGTTATGGAGTAGCGCATCGCCCTTGTATTTTTCATTTTGCAGAATGCTGGTGACCGTGGTCTTGCTCCATTTTTCCTTTCCGCTCGGTGATGGAATGCCCAAGTCCTCCAAGCATCTGCAAATCAAAGCCAACGCCAACACAAAAAAACAGGTAAAGCACGCGATGCGTTATACACAATACAGAGGCTTGGCCCAGGTGACAAACTGGGTGAAGCTTAAATTTGCTGCCATGAATCTGAAAAAACTGGCCAATTGGAAGTGGAAGGAGCACTTCCTTTCCTGGTTTTTCCACCTTTTCTCTCTATTTGTGCCAAAAACCCGGCTGCCGCTTGCTGCGCAGCCGGGTTTCTCGACAGGCTGCGGCACGGCATAAGCCGTGCCGCTATTCGTGCCGTAAGCCAGTTATTCCGGGTCGTAGGCGATGGTTACCGTCCGGCAGGCGGCGCACCGCTGGGCCGGAACGTGGTCCGTTTCCGAATGGGGGGCCTTTCCCAGAAGCAGGAAGCCCGGGCAACCCACGGCCGCGCCCATGGGCCGGTCCTCCGTCACCCAGCACACGCCGCCTCGGCCCATAGCCCGGACGAAGCCGGACTGCATCTCGTTTCCACAGCAGGGACATTTCATGGCAGGTACCTCCTCTTGCTCATTATGCTTTATACTTTCCATCATATGATATATGTTGCTGTTATATTACCATAAATACAATATATAAATGTGAACAATGTAAGAACAAACCATAAAAAATATGTGAAAAAATTATAAAGTGACAGCCACTTGCAGACAAGCGGCTGTCACTTTTGACGGAATATTACTTTTGACTGGGCATCTTCCAGGCCTGATGGTCGGTGTGAAGCAGATGGTGGGATACGTCGCTGAGGGGCTTTTTCATGTACTCCCGATACAGCTCGTGGACCTCGGGATTCTCGTGGGAGAACCGGGAGGGGGCGGCCTTGTCGATGTTCCACAGGACGCTGCCGCGCTTTTCCGCCAGCTCCACGCCGTCGTGGATGGGCTGACCGCCGCCGCCGGCGCAGCCGCCGGGACAGGCCATGATCTCCACGAAGTCATAGCGCACCTCGCCCCGCTCCAGGGCGGTCATGAGCTTGCGGGTGTTCAGCAGACCACTGGCCACCGCCACGGACACCGGGCCGGCTCCAGGGATATCGAACTTGGCTTCCTTCCAGCCGTCCATGCCCCGGACGTCACGGAAGGCGTCGGGATCGGGATTTTGGCCGGTGACAAGGTAGTAGGCGCTGCGCAGGGCCGCGTCCATGACGCCGCCGGTGGCGCCGAAGATCACCGCCGCGCCGGTGCCGCTGCCCAGGGGGCTGTCAAAGGGCGTCTCATCCAGAACGGCGGGGTTGATCTGCTCACCCCGGAACATCCGGACGATCTCACGGGTGGTCAGCACCACGTCCACGTCCGGGTCGCCGCAGGCGTCCCGCATGGTGGGCAGGGCCGCCTCGCTCTTTTTGGCGGTGCAGGGCATGATGGACACCACGAAGATGTCGTGGGGGTCCACCCCCAGCTTCTTGGCGAAGTAACTCTTGGCCACGGCACCGAACATCTGTTGGGGACTCTTGGCGGTGGACAGATGGCTGACATACTTGGGGAACTGGGTTTTGACGAACCGCACCCAGCCGGGACAGCAGGAGGTGAACATGGGCCAGGTGTACTGATCCCGGTGGGTGAAGCGCTCCACAAACTCGCTGCCCTCCTCCATGATGGTCAGGTCGGCGGTGAAGTTGGTGTCGAACACATAGTCAAAGCCCATCTGCTTTAGGGCGGTGACCATGCGCTGGGCAGTGGCATACTCGGGCTTCAGGTGGTAGTATTCCGCCCAGGCGGCCCGGACCGCCGGGGCCATCTGGACCACGGTGATCTTTTTAGGGTTGGCCAGGGCGTCGAACACCCGGCCGGTGTCGTCGTGCTCCTGCAAACCGCCCACGGGACAGTGGGTCATGCACTGGCCGCAGAAGGTGCAGTCGGAGTCTGCCAACGTCCTGGCCCCGGACACGCCGATGGTGGTGCGGGTACCGGTGCCCATCAGGTCCCAGATGTGCATACCCTGGATCTTGTCGCAGACCTGGATGCAGCGCATACAGCGGATGCAGCGGTTTTCAAACCGCACCACGGGGGTGCTGAAATCCGGCTCAATGGGCCGCAGGTCCTTGATATAGTGGTTGCCCAGCAGGTTATAGTCGTTGGTGAGCTGCTGGAGCTTGCAGTTGCCGCTGCGGGTGCACTTGGGACAGCGGATGTCGTGCTGGGCCAGCAGCAGCCGCAGGTTCACCCGGCGGGCCTCACGGACCCGGGGGGAGTTGGTGTGGACCACGATGCCCTCGGCCACCTGGGTGTCGCAGGCGGCTACCAGACGCTGCTCCCCCTCCACCTCCACCATGCAGATGCGGCAGGCGCCGATCTCGTTGATGTCCTTCAGGTAGCACAGGGTGGGAATATCCAGGCGCACAGAACGGGCGGCCTCCAAAATGGTGGTGCCCTCCGGCACGGTGACGGTTCTGTTGTCGATGGTCAGCGTTACCATTTGATATCTCGACCTCCTCTGAAAATGCCGTAGCCAAAGTGATCGCACCGCAGGCAGCGGGAGGCCTCGGTGACGGCGCCCTCCTCGGTGAGACCGCACTCGATGTCCTCAAAGTCGCACTTGCGCTCACAGGCCTGGCGCTCGGTGGTGTTGATGCGCCCGTGGGGCGGGCGGTTGTTCAGCCGGGGAGCCGGGATGTCCACGTCCACCCGGATCTCATGGCGGAAGCCCAGGTGCTCGTCGATATTGGCGGCAGCCACCTTTCCGGCGGCAATGGCCCGGATGGCGGTGGCGGGGCCGGTGACGCAGTCGCCGCCGGCAAAGATGTTGTCCATATCGCTGACCTGGCCGGACAGGGCGGCCACCAGCCGTCCGCCGCGGGTAATGGGCACGCCGGCCTGGTCAAAGCCCTGGATCTCGATGCCCTGGCCGATGGCCACCACGATGATATCCGCCGGGATGCGCACCTGGTCCAGAGCGGCCTTGTTGGGCCTGGGACGGCCGGAGCTGTCCACGTCGCCGATGATCTGGGGCTGGACCCACAGAGCCCGGGCCACGCCGTCCTCGTCGGCCTCAATGCGGACGGGAGCCGCCAGGGTTATCATCTCCGCCCCCTCGGCGGTGGCCCCTGCCACCTCGTCAGGCAGGGCCGTCATATCCTCCAGGCGGCGGCGGTACACACAGGTGACCTTGCTGGCCCCCAGGCGGATGGAGCTGCGGGTGACGTCCATGGCCACATTGCCGCCGCCGATGACCACCACCTGCTTGCCGGTGAAGTCGGGCATCACGTCGTCGCCGATGGCCTTGAGCATCTCCACGGCAGACATGACGTTCCTGCTGTCCTCGCCGGGAATGCCGGTTTTCTTGTCCTGGTGGGCGCCGATGGCAATGTAGATGCAGTCAAACTGCTTCTCCAGCTCCTCCAGCCAGATGTCCCGGCCGATGCGGACGTTGGTGCGGACCTCGATACCCAGGGACAGGATGGAGTCGATCTCGGCGTCCAGCTTCTCCCGGGGGAAGCGGTAGCTGGGGATGCCGTAGCGCAGCATGCCGCCCAGCTTGCTGCACTCCTCGAAAATGGTGACCTTGTGGCCCATCAGGGCCAGGTAATAGGCGCAGCTGAGGCCGCTGGGGCCGCCGCCCACAATGGCCACGGTCTTGCCGGTGGCCGGGGCGCAGGGGGGATTGGGCACCACGCCTGCGTGGTCCACGGCGTACCGCTTCAGACCCCGGATGTTGATGGGATCGTCGATCATATTCCGGCGGCAGCGGGCCTCGCAGGGATGCTCACAGATGTAGGCGCAGGCGGTGGGCATGGGGTTGTCCTTGCGGATCAGGCGCACGGCGTCGGCGTAGCGCCCGGCCCCCACCAGAGCCATGTAGCCCGGGATATCCACCCCCGCCGGACACAGGGCAACGCAGGGCACGGGATTCTGGAGGCTTGCCAGGCACCGGTGGTGCTGCACATGCTCCTCATAGTCGTCCCGGAAGCCCTCCAGGCCGTCTACCACCAGACGGGCGGCGTCCCGGCCGATGGCGCAGTCGGCGGTGTCCACGATGCTGCGGGCGGTTTTCTCGATGATGCGGACGGTGTCCATATTGGCGGTGCCGTCCAGCACCTGGGAAATGAGCTTGGTCAGCTGGCCCAGGCCGATGCGGCAGGGAACGCACTTGCCGCAGGTCTGGGCGTGGCACAGCTGCAGAAACGACAGAGACATTTCCACCGGGCACAGGCCCGGAGGGCTGGCGGCGATCCGGCGCTCCACATCGCGGTAAAGACCCTCTACCACGGTCTGAGCCCTGCTGGGGGTTTTGATGTCAAGTCTGCTCAAAACAGTTCCACTCCTTCCGTCCGCTTGCGGCGTTTGGCTGTGCGCCGCAGACGGACTGATATTGGTTACAGCTACAGAATGCCACAATTGATTTCAAAAGTCAATTGTTTCAGAAAAGTTGTCTATCCGATGAGAAATTTTCATAATTGATGAGAAAACATTGCAGAAAAATTCACGGAACCATAGGGCGGCCTGAAATTTTGAAATCTTCGGAAATGGCGGAAAACCGGGAACGTTTCCCACTTCATTGCCAAGATTGTGACGAAAATTGTTTCGTATAAATACAATAAATTTCGGCACATGAAAATTATTCCGGGACAAAGTGTTGCATTTGCATATTGCGGACGGGGCCTATACATGTTATAGTGAGTGTACAAATCAGAAAGGAGGCGCGCCATGAAGGTTCGGCTCAACGAGGACCGGCAGGTGGTGGACGCCATCCGGGAGGGGTTAAAGCGCACCGGCGGGTACTGCCCGTGCCGCCTGGCCCGGACGGAGGAAAACCGCTGCATGTGCAAAGAGTTCAAAGATCAGATCGCAGACCCCGACTTTGAGGGGTACTGCCACTGCCGTCTGTATTATAAGGAGAAGTAAGACCTGAGACTGTCAAAAAATCCGGAAATCTTTCGCCATCGGAAAGGAAGATCGTTACGAAAGAAACCCATCAGGGGTGTCTTTCGTTTGCAATCACAGGTTTTTCAGAACTTTCTAAGTTCTGAAAAACCGCAAGCAACTTGTCAAAAAGACTTTTTGACAAGCTGCCTGTCCCCGGTTCGCGTTGAACCGGGGACGATTTTTCGCCCAAAAGGGGAGTGCGACGCGCCGCCATCATTCCAGCAAATGGCAGACAGATTCGCAAATAATGACAGAATTTGGGGTAATTCTGCGTTTTTATGCATTATAGACGATTATAAACGGCATGTTTTGTTGAATTCACAGAAAGCTAACAAATTGATAAGATTTTTGTTGCATGGTGCAATATTTGCGAGTAAAGTAGTGAAGTACCCGGCAGGAATCCGGAAAAAAAGAAGGAGAAAAGCATATGGAAATTCAGATTCTGCCCCTGATTATCGTTGTCGCATATCTGGTGGGCATGCTGACCGTGGGCGCCGTGGTCAGCAAGGTCCAGATCAAGAACGCCAAGGACTACATGGTGGCCGGACGCCGCATGGGCCTGTTCATGGTGGCGTTCTCCCTGTCCGCCAACAACATCGGCGGCGGCTGCACCACGGGCCTGGCCCAGAAGGCCTTCGGCGACTGGGGCCTCAGCGCCGTGTGGTACGTTCTGGCGGCTTCCATCGCCATGATCCCTCTGGCCTACTTCGCTCCCAAGATCCGCAAGACCATGGCCGTGACCATCCCCGAGGTGGTGGGCCGCCGGTTCGGCAAGTTCTCCAGCAACTTCACGGCGATTCTGTCCGTGCTGTCGCTGTTCTGCCTGACCTCCTCCCAGATCGCCGCCTCCGGCGGCGTCATCAACGCCCTGATCCCCTCCATTCCCCTGAATGTGTGCCTGATCTTCGCGGGTATCGTCATCATTCTGTACACCACCATGGGCGGCATGATCGCCGACCAGATCTCCGACCTGGTGCAGTTCGGCATCATCCTGGTGGGCCTGGCCATCGCCACTCCCATCGTGCTGAACCATGCCGGCGGCTGGAGCGCCATCTCTGCGGCTCTGCCCGGTGAGAAGCTGAATCTGACCCAGATCGGCTGGGCCTCCATCATCGGCTATATCTTCAACTACTTCTGCACCTTCCTGGCCGGTCCTGAGATGGTCTCTCGCTTCGAGACGGCCAAGGATGAAAGGACCGCCAGAAACGCGTCCTTCCTGTCCGCTATCCTCATGGCCGCCATGTCTATCTTCCCCACGCTGCTGGGTCTGGCTGCCTTCGCTCTGCAGGATCAGCTGCCCGGCCTGGCCGAGAACGGCAGCAACGCCATGATGATCGTCACCGGTCATTATGCCCCCGGTGTGGTGACGGGCCTGATCTCCGCCGCCATCATCTGCGCCACCATGTCCTCCGCTGATTCCAACCTGCTGTGCATGTCCACCATGATCATCAACGACCTGTACACCGGTCTGGGCGGCAAGAAGCAGCTGACGGACAAGCAGACCATCTTCTATACCCGGGCCTGCAACGTGCTGTCCGCCGTTGTGGCCATGCTGATCTCTCTGTTCGGCGTGTCTATCGTGGCCATGAACACATTCGCCTTCGGTATCCGCTGCGCCGGTCCCTTCGCCGCGTATGGCCTGGGCCTGGCAGTACCCAAGGCCACCAAGAACTCCGGTATCATCTCCATCATCTGCGGCACCATCGCCTTTGTGGTGTGGCAGATCGTGGGCGGCGGCGGCACCTGGATGTTCCTGATGCCGGTGGTGGCCGGATGCCTGGTGAGCACCATCTCCTTCTTTGTGGTCAACTGGATCGAGTGGGGCCGCGGCGTGGCCCCCGCCCCCAGCGCCTATCTGTCTGACGAGGAACTTGCCAAAAAGATCGCCGAGGAGTCTGTCGGCCGCTGAAGAAACTGAATAAACACAACAGCCCCTGCGGGAAAATCCCGCAGGGGCTGTTGTGATTGTCCCAAAAAGGCAAGGCTCTTGAGGTTTTTGGCAACCGGTAGAAGGGTTGCTGAGTCTCCGCACAAATGTCCTTACTCTGTGTACTATTTGCCGGCTTGTGTCGTTCGTGCAAATTACACAGCCGCCGCCGGGTAAATTTGTGGCTTTTTCCATCTTTACTTCATCTCAGTAGTGTGGTAGTGTATTAGCATACTAAATCACCCGGCGGTAGGGGCCGGGGAATGGAGAAAAATATGAAAAATATCATCCGCCGCGGACTGTGCCTCCTCCTGCTGCTGGCTATGACCGCCGCCATGGCCGCCTGCGGCCAGAAGAACGCCAACACCAACACCGACGAGAAAACCATGGTCTATGCCGTGGAGGCCGGGTCTGCCGGTGAGGAGGTGGCCAAGGAGAAGGGCTGGACCGTCAACAGCGTCCAGGACCAGGCCGCCGCTCTGATGGAGGTGGCCGCCGGCACCTCCGACGCCGCCGTCATTGACCTGCTGATGGCCGGGGCCATGATCGGGCCCGACACCAGCTATCCCAACCTGACCTATACCGACAGCCTCACCCAGGAGGAGTACGGCATCGGCTGCCGCCAGGGCTCTGACCTGGCCGACTTCATCACCTCCGTTCTGGCCGAGGCCTATCAGGACGGCACCACCCAGGCCCTGGCCCGGCAGTTCGGCATCCGGGAGGACCTGCTGGCGGAGATGCCCCAGACCGGCTATACCGAGGATGCCGGCGGCGACGTGGCTTATATCCGGGGCAAGGGCACCCTGGTGGTGGGCATCACGGAGTTTGCCCCCATGGACTATAAGGACGACAACGGCCAGTGGACCGGCTTTGACGCGGAGCTGGCCCGGCTGGTGGCCCAGCGCCTGGGGGTGGACGTGGAGTTCGTCATCATTGAGTGGGGCCAGAAGGTCAACGAGCTCAACAGCAAGGCCATCGACGTGGTGTGGAACGGCATGACCCTCACCGACGGCGTGCAGACCGCCATGACCTGCACCCCCGCCTACTGCCGCAACGCCCAGGTCATCGTGGTCCCCGCCGCATAAGGCCATGTTCTGGACCGTAACCCTATCCCTGCTGCAGGGGATGCGCCAGGCCGCCGTCCTGTTTGGGCTGACGTTGGCGTTCTCCCTGCCGCTGGGCCTGCTGGTGGCCCTGGGCTCCATGAGCCGCTGCCGCCCGGTGCGGGCGGTGTTCGACGCCCTGGTGTGGGTGATCCGGGGCACGCCCCTGGTGCTGCAGCTGATCATCATTTTCTACGGCCCCGGCCTGTGGTTCGGTCACAACATCTGGGGCAGCAACCGGATGCTGGCGTGCACCGTGGCCTTTGTGCTGAACTACGCCTGCTATTTCTCCGTGATCTACCGGGGCGGCATCCAGGCCGTCCCGGCGGGTCAGCGGGAGGCCGGTCAGGTGCTGGGCCTTACCCGCCGCCAGATCTTCTTCAAGATCACCCTGCTTCAGGTGGTGAAGCGGATCCTGCCTCCCATGTCCAACGAGATCATCACCCTGGTGAAGGACACGTCCCTGGCCCGGATCATCGCCATTGTGGAGCTGACCAAGGCCGGTGAGGACTATGTGAAGTCCGCCGGGATCACCTGGCCCCTGTTCTATACCGGGGTATACTATCTGCTGTTTGTGGGGCTTCTGACGCTGCTGTTCCGGTATCTGGAGCGCCGTCTGAGCTATTTCCGCTGAAAGGGGGGAGCATATGTCCTATCTGAGCGTTGCGCACCTGGAGAAATCCTTCGGCAGCACCCGGGTGCTGCGGGATGTGAGCTTCGACCTGCCGGAAGGGGAGACGCTGTCCGTCATCGGCTCCTCCGGCAGCGGGAAAACCACCCTGCTGCGGTGCCTGAACTTCCTGGAGCGGCCGGACGCCGGGGTGATCTCCCTGCGGAACCAGACCCTGCTGGACGGGTCCCGCCCTCCGGTGCGGGAGAGGGAGCTGCGGGAAAAGCGCCTGCATTTCGGCCTGGTGTTCCAGGATTTCAACCTGTTTCCCCAGTACACCGCCCTGGAAAACGTGACCCTGGCCAGGCGTCTTGCCAAGTTGCCCGGCGAATCGGAGGCGGACATCCGGGATCGGGGGCTGGCCCTGCTGGAGCAGATGGGCCTGTCCGACCGGGCGGGGCACTATCCCCACCAGCTCTCCGGCGGCCAGAAGCAGCGGGTGGCCATCGCCCGGGCTTTGTGCATGGAGCCGGACGTGCTGTGCTTCGACGAGCCCACCTCCGCCCTGGATCCGGAGCTTACCGGCGAGGTGCTGCGGGTCATCCGCCAGCTGGCCGACCGCCGCACCACCATGATCGTGGTGACCCACGAGATGGCCTTCGCCCGGGACGTGGCGGACCGGCTGATCTTCATGGACGGCGGCGTCATCGTGGAGCAGGGGGACCCCCGGCAGGTGATCAACCATCCCCGGATGGAGCGCACCCGCCAGTTCCTCTCCCGGTACGCCGAATATTGACGCCAAATAAAAATCGCTGTCAGATTTTGGAAAATCTGACAGCGGTTTTTGCTATCGCAGGCCGAGCCGGACCGCCAGTTTATCCAGGTAATCTATATGCCCGTGACTGGCCCCGTATAAGGTCACATACCCGTCTTTTTCAGCGGTTATATCCTGACCCATAAAAACGACTCGTTCCCCTTTTTTGAGATATTGTCTGTGTCCGTTTTTCACCCGGTTATTGTAATCCTCCACTGCGGATTGATAATAGCGCTCAAACAGCTGCTTTGCTTTTTCGATGTCGCCGAGATGCCCGTATATCATGCACTCTTCCAGAGCTATAAGACGAGACGACATATTGTCCAACAGGGGATACTCTCTCCTGTGCTGCAGAATGGCCTCACGGCTGCTTAAAACCTCAAAAGCCGGTAAAACGTGCCGATCTGTTTCGTCCGCGATACGCTTTACGATCCGGTCTGTTTTCTCGCGAAGGTCGTACCAGGTTTCCTGTCCGCCGCTGACCGTTCCCAGGCGGGAGCGAATGGTGCAGTCATAATCGTGATAGTATTTCTTCTGTTCCGTCTCGGGCTGAAAAACCCGATCGGAGCATTCCGGAATACGAATGCCTACGTTCACGCACAGCAGTCCGCCCACACCGTGCGCGGGCATACCGCTTTGAAAGTGGATCACCTGTGAAATATCTCCCGAGACGAAGCGGTGAAGCGTTCTGCCGTGCTTTTTGAACCCATACGGTCTGACATGAACATATACCGCCGCCTCAATATCATCGACGATTTGAGTTGTATTGGTTTCTGTTCCCTTTTGCAGAAAATCAAACATATCGGTGTCCTCCTCTTGCGGTATAAGCGGCCTATTTCTCCAGCTTTTCCCAGATCACCGGCTGCCCGGCGGCCAGGGTTTTGGGCAGGTCCAGTACCCGCTGGTTCCGGCTGCCCCGGAATTGCAGACGGATGTCCTTTTCCGCCGCCACGAACCGTCCGTCCACCAGCACGTCGATGCAGGAGAGCAGGTCGTCCGTCACGGCACACCGGGGATGGGACCCCTCCCGCAGCAGCTCGTCCTCCAGCCGGAAGCCGGTGAAGCACCAGATGCTCTTGTCCGGATACCGCCGCCGGACCTCCTGCAGAAGCGGCAGCAGGTCCCGCTGGTTCTCCGGCTCAAAGGGCTCGCCCCCCAGCACCGTCAGCCCGTTGACATAGGGCTTGTCCAGCTCGGCGAAAATCTCCGCCCGGGTGTCATCGGTGAAGGGCTTTCCATAGTGAAAGTCCCAGGTCTGGGGCTGGAAGCAGTCCGGGCAGTGGTTGGTGCAGCCGGACACGAACAGGGTCACCCGGACCCCCACGCCGTTGGCGATGTCGCACTTTTTCAGGTTGCCATAGTACACGATCGTACCTCTTTTCAGCAATATATTGCGTAAATACAGGGCGGGACCGTCCGGTCCCGCCCTGTAAAAATAGTCCGCCGCTTACAGGTGCAGCACCCGGTCCTTGATCTCCTGAGTCCGGCCCTGATTCCAGAACTGGGTCCCGATATAGCCGCAGGTGCGGCGGGCCACGTTCATCTTATCCTGGTCGGTGTTGCCGCACCGGGGGCATTTCCAGATGAGCTTGCCGTCCTCCTCCACGATCTGGATCTCGCCGTCCCAGCCGCAGACCTGGCAATAGTCGCTTTTGGTGTTCAGCTCGGCGTAGATGATGTGGTCATAGATGAACTTCATCACCTCCAGCACCGCGGGGATGTTGTTCTGCATGTCCGGCACCTCCACATAGCTGATAGCGCCGCCGGGGGACAGGTGCTGGAACTGGGCCTCGAACTCCAGCTTGGTGAAGGCGTCGATCTCCTCGGTGACGTTCACGTGATAGCTGTTGGTGATATAGCCCTTGTCAGTGATGCCCTTGATGACGCCGAAGCGCTTTTGCAGGCACTTGGCGAACTTATAGGTGGTGGACTCCAGCGGCGTGCCGTACAGGGAGTAGTCGATGTTTTCGGCGGTTTTCCACTGCTTGCACTTATCGTTCATCTTCTGCATGATGGCCAGGGCGAAGGGGGTGGCGGCGGGGTCCGTGTGGCTCTTGCCGGTCATGTATTTCACGCACTCGTACAGGCCCGCATAGCCCAGGGAGATGGTGGAATAGCCGTTATACAGCAGCTTGTCGATGGTTTCGCCCTTTTTCAGCCGGGCCAGCGCGCCGTATTGCCACAGAATGGGGGCCGCGTCGGAGGTGGTGCCCAGCAGCCGCTCATGGCGGCACCGCAGGGCCCGGTGACACAGCTCCAGCCGCTCCTCAAAGATCTGCCAGAACTTCTCGGTGTTTCCGCCGGAGGACAGGGCCACGTCCGGCAGGTTGATGGTGACCACGCCCTGGTTGAAGCGGCCATAGTACTTGTGCTTGCCGGGCTCGTAATTCCCGGCGTTGGCAACGTTGCCGATCCCGGCATCGGTAAAACGGTCCGGGGTCAGGAAGGAGCGGCACCCCATACAGGTGTACACATCGCCCTTGAGCTCCTTCATCTTCTTCTCGGAGATATAGTCCGGCACCATGCGGCGGGCGGTGCATTTGGCGGCCAGCTCCGTCAGGTACCAATAGGGGGCGTCCTCGTGGATGTTGTCCTCCTCCAGGGTGTAGATCAGCTTGGGGAAGGCGGGGGTCACCCACACGCCCTGCTCATTCTTCACGCCCTGGTACCGCTGCAGCAGCATCTCCTCGATGATCATGGCCAAGTCCTTCTTCTCCCGCTCATTCCGGGCCTCGTTCAGATACATGAACACCGTGATGAAGGGGGCCTGTCCGTTGGTGGTCAGCAGAGTCACCACCTGATACTGGATGGTCTGCACGCCCCGGCGGATCTCCTCCCGCAGGCGGGCCTCCACCAGCTCGCTGATCTTCTCCTCGCCGGGATCCACGCCGATGGACGCCATCTCCGCCAGCACGATGCGGCGGATCTTCTGGCGGCTGACCTCCACGAAGGGGGCCAGGTGGGTCAGACTGATGGACTGGCCGCCATACTGGTTGGAGGCTACCTGGGCCACGATCTGGGTGGCGATGTTGCAGGCGGTGGCGAAGGAGTGGGGCTTTTCGATCATGGTGCCGGTGATGACGGTGCCGTTTTGCAGCATGTCCTCCAGGTTCACCAGGTCGCAGTTGTGCATGTGCTGGGCGAAATAGTCGGTGTCGTGGAAATGGATGATGCCCTCCTCATGAGCCTCCACAATATCCTGAGGCAGCAGCAGGCGGTTGGTGATATCCCGGGACACCTCTCCGGCCATATAGTCCCGCTGGGTGGAGTTCACCACCGGATTCTTGTTGGAGTTCTCCTGCTTGGCCTCCTCGTTGTTGCACTCGATGAGGGAGAGGATCTTGTCGTCGGTGGTGTTGGCCTTGCGCACCAGGGACCGGGTATAGCGGTAGGTGATGTAGTGCTTGGCCACCTCAAAGGCCCCATGGGCCATAATGTGGTGTTCCACCATATCCTGGATTTCCTCCACCGTGGGAGCGCGGTTCATCTTCTGGCACTGCAGCTCCACGGACTCGGCGATGCGCCGGATCTGCACCGGGGTCATGCGGTCGGCCTCGGCCACGGAGCCGTTGGCTTTGGTGACGGCCACCTCGATTTTCCGGATATCGAAGGGGACCTCAGCCCCGTTGCGCTTGATGATCTTCATGTGTATCGCCTGTCCTTTCTCCTGATTTTTTCTCTCTCCATAGCAAAAGCTGCCCCAGGGGAGCAGCGGTCAATCAGCTTACTCATCATACTCTATATCTTGTGCTGATTCAAGCCCCAAACCCCCGAATGTTGGGAAAATGCCTGACGAAATTCCCGGGGATATTTTGTCCATTCTGTACAATGGACACAAGATATGGGAGTGCAGTGCGCCCTGCTGACTACAATATATAGTGTGACAAGACAATTTGCAATTGCAAATGCAACAAAAGCGCCGGATTTCTGCGCCCCGGCCCAAGGGGGCAGGGAAGGGGTCTTCCATCTGCTGGGAAAAATTTTCCCGTCTTAACGTGTTTTTAGCGTTTTCTTAACGCCAAAATATGGTACAATAGTTACATTACAGGCGCGGGGAGGGGAAAAACAGCCATGAAGCGCTTTCAGATCCGCTGGCCCGACGAGTGGCTCAAGCGGACTCGCCTGTTCCGGACGGACCTGCTGTCCTATTCCGGGAAGGATTTTATCGTATCTGTGTCGCTGTATCTGATCTCGGTGGTGTTCTGTCTGGTGCTGCGGAACTTCGACCCCAACAACGACACCAGCTATGTGTCCATGATCTTCCTGCTGGACGTGTTCTTGACGGCCATGCTGACGGACGGGTTCTTTTTCAGCCTGACCATCGCGGTGTTCGCCGTGCTCAGCGTGGACTACATCTTCACCCCGCCCTTCTGGGAGGTCAGCTTCACACTGGCGGGCTTTCCGCTGACGTTCCTGGTGATGATGACCATCTGCGTGGCGACCAGTATCGTTACCAGCCGGGCCAAGAAGGTCAGCGAGATGGAGCGGGAGGCGGAGCGGGAGAAGATCCACAGCAACCTGCTGCGGGCGGTGTCCCACGACATCCGCACCCCGCTGACGGGCATCGTGGGGGCCACCAACGTCCTGCTGGAGCAGGATGACACCCTGACGCCCCAGCAGCGGCGGGAGCTGCTGAAAAATGCCAACGAGGAGGCCCAGTGGCTGATCCACATTGTGGAAAATCTCCTGTCCATCACCCGCATCGGTGCGGGGGAGGACGCGCAGGTCACCAAAACGCCGGAGGCGGCGGAGGAGGTCATCGAGGGGGCCGTGGGCAAGTTCCGGCGGCGGTATCCGCAGATCGACGTGGAGGTCCGGCTGCCGGAGGAGTTCTTTCTGGTGCCCATGGACCCGCTGCTGATCCAGCAGGTGATGACGAACCTTCTGGAAAACGCCGCCGTCCACGGGGTTACCACTACCCGGGTGGCGGTATCCCTGGAAAAGCGGGGGAAATGGGCCCGGTTCACCGTGTGCGACAATGGCCGGGGCATCCCGGAGGGGCGGCTGCACAACCTGTTCGACGGCACCCAGAGCGCCCAGAAGGGGGACAGCACCCGCAGCATGGGCATCGGCCTGTCTGTGTGCAAAACCGTGGTGGCAGCCCACCGCGGCAAAATAAAAGGAGAAAATATCAAGGGGAGCGGCGCCCGGTTCACGGTGGACTTGCCCCTGGAGGAGGACGAACATGAAGATCAAGGATAAGATTCTGATCGTGGAGGATGAGCAGAGCATCAGCAACTTCATCTCCATGGTACTCAACGCCAACGGCTATGACACCATCATCGTGGGCAGCGGTGAGGAAGCGCTGACCATGATTGCCTCCCACTGTCCGGACCTGATCGTGCTGGACCTGGGCCTGCCGGATATGGACGGCATGGAGGTGCTCAAGTCCGTGCGCAAGTGGTCCAATCTTCCGGTGGTGGTGGTCTCCGCCCGGAACCACGAGCACGACAAGGTGGACGCCCTGGATTACGGGGCCGACGACTATCTGGTCAAGCCCTTCGGCACCTCCGAGCTGCTGGCCCGCATCCGCACCGCCATCCGCCATACCCGCACCACCCTGGCCAATTCCCAGATTGCCCAGTCCGGCAAATTCACCGCCGGGGACCTGACCATCGACTATGACAAGCACCAGGTGCTGATCCGGGGGGAGAACGCCAAGCTCACCGTGAACGAATACAAGATCGTGGCTCTGCTGGGCAAATATGCCGGCAAGGTGCTGACCTATGACTTCATCATCCGGGAGCTGTGGGGCCCCAAGGCCAAGGCCGACAACCAGATCCTCCGGGTGAACATGGCCAATATCCGCCGCAAGATCGAGGAGACCCCCGGCCAGCCCCAGTACATCTTCACCGAGGTAGGCGTGGGCTATCGTATGCGGGAGGGCGATTGACGACACAGGTAAAATTTGCGTCAAAAATTTGTAAAATAGGGCTATCTTTTTCCGAATGTATATGGTACAATCAGAATATCCCAAATGTATACGGTACAACACAGTGCCGGAAAAGGTAGGTCATACGACATGGAACACAATGCGATCCTGGACAGCAAGCTGTCCCTGAGCAGCAACATCCCCCTGTACGCCCAGCTGGTGGGCATCATCAAGCGGGAGATCTCCTCCGGCGCGCTGAAGATCGGGGACCTGCTGCCGTCGGAGGCGGAGCTGTGCCGGGCGCTGGATATCAGCCGCAACACCGCCCGCCAGGCCATCGGCGAGCTGGAGGACGAGGGCCTGGTGGTCCGCAAGCGGGGCAAGGGCACCTTTGTGGCCGACCCCAACAACAGCCGCCGGGGCGTGCGCTATTCCTTCACCACGGAGGTGTCGTCCCTGGGCAAGACCCCGTCGTCCACCCTGGTGGACTTCGGCGTGGTGATCCCCACCCGGGCCGTCTGCCAGCGGATGGACCTGCAGGAGAGGACGCCGGTGTATTGCTTCACCCGGGTCCGCAACGTGGACGGGGAGCCGCTGATCCTGGAAACCTCCTATTACCCCCAGTACATCTATCCAAACCTCACCCGGGAAATGGTCCAGACCCACAGCTTTTACAGTCTGCTGTATCATGTGGGGATCACGCCCTTTTCCGCCGAGGACAGCTATGAATCCGTGATCCTGGACGCCCCCCGGGCCAGCCTGCTGGGGGTGGAGCCGGGCAGCTGCGCTTTTTATCACCAGCGCCGCACCCGCACCGAGGATGGCCGCATTTATGAGTACACCCGCAGCTATATCCGGGGCGACCGGGTCCGGCTGGACGTGCATATGCAGAAAAGCGGCATGAGCTTTACCCGCACCATCGACTGAAAATCGGACCGGGGATACCGGGCCGTGTGACAAATGAACGGACCCCGGAAGGGCAGACCGCGATCATTTCCAATGACCGTCTGTTCCTTCCGGGGTCCGTTATTTATGGCACCCTTTCATAGGACACGGGCTTCCCGTCCCGGAACGTCACCGTGAACCCGGTGCCGGGCTTCACGGAGTAGTCGTACCGCCCGCCGCCGAACCAGGTCATCATCAGCCCCGCCGTGACGCCGCCGTGGACCACGCACACGGCGTCCTCCTCCGACGCCAGCACCCGGGCGATGTCGGCCCGGTTCCGCTCCAGCACCTGGGGGGCGCTTTCCCCGTTGGGGCAGACGTTGTGCTCCACGTCGGTGATCCAGGCCTGATAGGCCGCCGTGTCCTTCAGCTCCTGATAGCTTTTCATCTCGAAGTCGCCGAAGTTCATCTCCTGCAGCCCCGGCAGCTGCTGATGGGTCACGGGGCCGTAGATGGCCTCCAACGTCTGCTCCGTCCGCAGCAGGCCGCTGGTATAGTACCGCTTGGCCCGGGGATAGGCCGCCGCGTTTTCGTGCAGCGCCGCCAGGGATTCCGGCAGGGCGGGGATATCCGCCGCCCCGTAGTACAGGTCCCGTCGGCTGCCGTCGGTTTCTCCGTGGCGCAAAAGGGTCAGCTTCATTTCAATTCCTCCGTCAGTCCGCAAAATATCCGGTACACATGACCGGCCTGCTCCGCCAGCTGCCGCAGCAGCCGCCCGTGGCGCTCCCGCCAGGCCCGCTCCCCGGCGTCTATGGGCACCACGCCGCTGCCGATCTCCCGGGAGATCACTGCCTCCGCCGCCAGCAGCAGGGGAAGGGCCGTCTCCGGGTCCTCCTGCCGGGTCAGGGCCTCCAGGTGCACATAGCACCGGGCAGGGGAGGGGGGACTGACCGCCAGGTCGCAGATATCCTCCGCCGCCAGGCCGTATTTTTCCGCCGCGAAGGTGCACTTACCCTGGTACGCGCCGCCAATGATCAGATCCATCCTCTCACCTCCACAGAATCGCCGCCCCGCAGCCGCACAGCTCGCCGATGGTCAGGGCAAAGCCGGAGATATCCCCGGACATGCCGTCCAGATTCCGGAAGCCGTACCAGACCGCCAGACCGTAACCCACGGCGGCGGCCAGGGGGCCGAAGCTCCCGTCCAGCCACAGGGGAAGCCCCACGGACAGGGCCAGCAGCACCCACAGCGCCGCCCCATAGCCGCCCCGGGCGGGGCCCATGGCGGCATACTGGCTGGTGCCCATGGGCCGCAGCCCCAGCACCGCCAAGCCTGCGCAGGCCCGGGTGGCCGCCGGAATCAGCAGCAGGGCCAGCCAGGACACGTCCTCCGCCGCCAGGAACAGGCTCCACTGGCCCATGGCCAGCAGCACCATGCAGATCACGGCGAAGGCCCCGCAGTGGGAGTCCTTCAGGATTCGCTGCCGGGTGGCCAGGTCCCGCCGGGACAGCACCGCGTCGCACACGTCCATGTAGCCGTCCAGGTGCATGAACCCGGTCACAAGCCAGGGCGCGGCGGCGC
>OMAM01000442.1_pt1 | contig 22405 bp, 14 predicted proteins | sample 1644621 | NCBI WGS metagenome assembly OMAM01 (sample SAMEA103958120, study PRJEB25191) | human gut metagenome | biome: human-associated habitat [ENVO:00009003]; feature: intestine environment [ENVO:2100002]; material: feces | place: Germany | collected 2013/2015 | reverse complement strand
AAAGGAATCGCCTCGTTTGACCACGGAGTTTTTACCATTCTCGGTTTATCATCTTCAAGATATCCTATACTGTTTGGAACCAAATATCCAACACAATCAACCAAACGTGTTTTTAGTTTTAAATTATTATCTATTGTAATTTCTATCGCCTCATTTGGAACAAATTTTGGCTCTGTTGTCATTATTGTTCTTCCAGCAGCACTTTGTGGAAGCTCATCTCTTGCTCTTTCTCTTTTATAGCTATTTTCAATGTTTGGTATAACTAGTAAGTCCATAAAATTCTTAATAAATGTTGATTTTCCTGTTCTTACCGGTCCAACTACACCGATGTATATTTCTCCATTTGTTCTAGCCTTGATATCCTGATATACCTGATACTCCTCCATACATCCTCCTGACATGCTATTTATTTACATAATTTTATTATTGTAAACATAATAGATCTGCGGTCATTTTCTATATATAACATATGAATGCAACTGCTGTTTTATGAATAAAAAAATCCCCCAGAATACCACCATATAAGGCGATATTCCCGGGGGACATGTCACAGCTTCGTATTACTTGCTGTTCTGATTATCTTTTCTCTTTTTAGATGCCACAATAACACCACATCCGCCAAGACTTATAAAGAGTATAACTGCTATTGGTACAACAGGAGCTCTGTCACCGGTATCCGGCTTGTTCTTGTCCTCTGTTGTTATTTCAGTAGTCTGTGTTGTCTCGGTTGTTTCAGTTGTCTCTGTGGTCTCCGTAGTTTCGGTTGTCTCTGTGGTTTCCGTAGTCTCGGTCGTTGTTGTCTTCTTATCAACCATTGTGATAGTAACAACAATATCCTCGCCAGCTGCAACCTTATCATCAGAAACTGTGAACAGTATATCATCAGCCTTGTCATAGCCCGAAGGAGCCTTAACCTCTATGAGTGCATAGATCTTGCCAATTACAAGTACATTGTTGACTTCATGCGCACTGCCATCTGTTACCCACTCATCAATGAGTTTTCCATCAGCATCCTCGAGTCGAAGTGTTGCGCCCTTTACAGGAACACCATCCTCATCTACTTTCTCAAAGCTGTATTTTACTGAAGGTTCAAGCCATGTAATGTTTCCATTCTCATCAACTCTGGCTGTGACTTTACCTGTGTCAGTATTAAAACCACCGTCAAATGATTCAACTGTAATCTTTCCGTTCTCATCTTTCTTGAACTTGATTGATATTGGCTGTTCAGATACATAGTATCCATCCGGCGCCTGTATCTCTCTGATCGTATACTCTGTGCCGATCAAAATACCGTCAAACTTGAGAACTCCGTTGCTGTCTGTTGTAGCCTTAGCGACAAGCTCTTCCTCACCATTCTCGTTCTCCTTGTAGAGTCCGTATACTGAATTTGGAAGCTTTATGCCATTGTCCTCCTCTGCAACCTTCTCTATCTTGAGATCTGTTCTAGGAAGATCATTTATCAATGTGTTATCCTGAACACCATTTAACACTGCATAAGTGCCAATGTTTGCCTCTGTTACCTCTGCTGTGTAGACTGTGTTATCGACAATATAATCTCCGATAGTCTTACTCTCTTTTACAAGATACGTACCTATCTTAAGATCCTTGAATGTCACAACACCATTTACACTTGTTGCTGTCATTACAGGATTCTCACACTCTGTATCTGTACCCTCATAGAGCGCAAACTCTACACCATCAAGCATTTTTACATCATCAGGGTTTTCAGCACATGACTCCTTATAAAGTCCAGCCTTAGTGAACTTGACAGTGCCAAGCTTGTAGGTATCAACGAACTCTACATCAGCTGTATTTCCACCGATAAGTGTTATTCCGGATGCCTCTGTTCCTTCACCGTCTATTCCATCCACAGTATAGCTGACTGTTACCGCTGCTCCATCATATGCATATGATGTTTCCTCAACTGTATATGTACCATCAGGCACATTTACAAGAGTTATCTCATACTTGCCATTTCCAAGCTTTGCCACCTCAGGGTCTGTAAGCTTTATGATCTTACTGTAGCCTGCATTGTTTGTAACATTGAACGTTACATTTGCCGCTGCATCATCTGCTGTAATATCTCCATTTATGGTCTTGGTAAGTTTTATAACATTTGGCTTGTATGTGTTAGTTATGTCATATCCAACAACAGATGCCTTGTATCCCGAAACAGCATTCTCTGATACAGAATACTTGATCAAGGTTCCATTATCTTTGTACTTTGGTAAATCTGTAAAGCTGTAATTCCAGTCAGTATCTGCTGTAACCACGAGGCTCTTTATAACAGTACCATCTGCAAGAAGCTTAACTGTTATTGAATCTGGTCTCTGACCATCGTGATCATCGTCATCAACCCACGTCTTAGTACCTGATACATTGATCGTCTCAGGTGTGTGCTGATTGTCAACCACATATCCATCAGCTGCATTTCCTGTTATGACTGTTGTGTAACCATCTATAGTTGTAGTCTCCTCAACTGTGTAGTCGATGGTCTGTCCATTTTTCTTCTCGTCAAGAGCATTCCATGTATGTGTCCAGTTATTTGCCTCGCTGAGTGTTACCCCAGAGCCAGCTACAACCTGTCCATCAGCCAGAAGACGAACCATTACGCTAGGTGTTCTCTTGCCGTCCTGGTTATCATTATCACTCCACTTCTTTGTAACTGATACACTTGTCTTTCCCGGTGTGTAACTGTTCGTGATATTATAACCTGTAACCTCACCTGTATATTCTGGTACATCAACCTCAGATACAGAATACTTGATCTGAATTCCACCATCTCTATACTTTGGAAGATTTGTAAAACTATACTCCCAGTTTTCTGCCTCGGTTACCGTCTTTGTAGCATATACACTACCATCTGCAAGAAGGTTTACCTTGATATTTTCAGGTCTCTTGCCATCCTGATCGTCCGCATCATTCCATGTCTTGCTGCCGCTCACTGATGTCGTCTCTGGGGTATAGCTGTTCTTTATTGTAAATCCTGTCTCAGCATCGCCTGTGACTGTAGTTGTATATCCATCAATTGACGTTATCTCTCTTACACTGTAGACGATATTCACACCGCTCTTCTTGACATCAAGTCCTGCCCATGTATATGTCCAGTTGTTGTCAGCACTGAGAGTTGTTTCTGATCCAACAACAGGAGTTCCATCAGCAAGAAGTTCAACCTTTACTGAACTCTCTCTCTTGCCGTCCTGATTGTCGGCATCATCCCAAGCCTTTGTAACTGATACACTTGTCTTTCCTGGTGTGTAACTGTTCGTGATATCATATCCATTTACAAGTGTCTGATAATCCTCAACAGCATTTTCTGTGATACTATATGTGATCTCGTTGCCACCTGCGTACTTTGGAAGATCTGTAAAGCTGTACTTCCAGCCGTTCGCAGCTGTAACTTCCTTATCAGCCACCTTCACTCCGTTTGCAAGAAGATTTACTGTGATCTTTCCTGGTCTCTTACCATCCTGATCATTTGCATCATTCCATATCTTCTTACCACTTATTGAAGTTGTCTCTGGTGTGTAACTGTTCTTGATGATATAACCGGTCTTCGCAGATCCTGTGATAACTGTTGCATATCCTTCAACCGCTGTGATCTCTTCAACAGTATATTCAATAGGTGATCCACTCTTGTTGATATCAAGATCACTCCATGTATGACTCCAGTTGTTGGCATCACTGAGATCCACCTCAGAATCTGCAACTACGTTTCCGTCGGCAAGAAGTCTTACTTTTATATTTCTAGCTCTCTTGCCATCCTGGTTATCAGCATCATCCCAGGCCTTTGTAACTGATACACTTGTCTTTCCTGGCGTATAACTGTTCGTGATATCATATCCGTTGACAAGTGTCTGATAGTCCTCAACAACATCCTCTGTGATGGTGTACGTGATTTTATTGCCATTTTTGTACTTTGGAAGATCCGTGAAATTGTACTTCCAACCATCTGCCTCAGTCACTTCCTTCGTAGCATATATGTCTCCATCTGCAAGAAGATTTACCGTAATCTTTCCTGGTCTCTTGCCATCCTGATCGTTTGCATCGTTCCAGGTCTTTGTTACTTCTATATTGATCGTTTCAGGCGTGTGACTATTGGTAAATGTATATCCGTTTTCTGCGTCTCCTGTCACAGCTGTAGTGTATTCGGAAACAGCATCCTCAGTTACTTCGTATGTTATCTCTGATCCATCTGCATATTTAGGAAGGTCTGTAAAACTAAACTTCCAGTCATTTGCTGCTGTGACTTCAAGACTCTTGATCTTTGTTCCGTTTGCAATCAGGTTGACTGTGATACTTGGAGGTCTGATACCATCCTGATTCTCACCGTCGTCCCAGATCTTAATGCCCTTTACTGATGTCGTCTCTGGTGTGTAGCTGTTCGTAACTGTGTATCCTGTTGTCATATCTCCGGTTATCACTGGAGTATATCCTTCAGTAATATCTGTTTCTTCTACAGTGTAAGCTATCGCAGCTCCATCCTTGTTCACATCAAGATCTGTCCATGTATGTGTCCAGTTGTTATCTGCTTTTAATATAGTCTCTGAGCCATCTACTGCTATTCCGTTCGCAAGCAGCTGAACCTTTACACTCGTAGGTCTCTTCCTGTCCTGATTGTCTGCATCATCCCAGCTCTTTGTGACTGATACACTTGTCTTTGCCGGTGTATATGTGTTTGTAATGTTATATCCGTCTATTACAGTAGCATAATCACCAACCGCATCCTCTGTGATGGTATAAACTATCTTGTTGCCACTGCTATACTTTGGAAGATCTTTGAAACTATACTTCCAATCTTCATCAGCTGTAACAGTCTTTGTCTTGTATAACTGACCATCCGCAAGAAGATTTACAGTGATGCTCTCAGGTCTCTTTCTATCCTGATTGTTTGCATCATCCCATGTCTTTGTACCAGCTATATCGATGGTCTCTGGTGTGTAGCTGTTTGTTATGACAAATCCTGTCTTGGCATCACCCGTGACCTTCTTCGTATATCCGGTTACTGTGGCTGTCTCATCTACTGTATAACCTATAGCCGTACCATTCTTATAAACTGCAAGATCTTTCCATGTATATGTCCAGTTGTTATCTGCTTTAAGAGTTACCTCTGAGCCAGCGACCTCTGAACCATCAGCATACAGTTTAACCTTGATCTCTGTTGCTCTCTTACCATCCTGATTTCCGGCATCGTTCCAGATCTTTGTAACCTTAACATCTGTAACCTCCGGAACATGTGTGTTTGTAATATCATATCCATTTGGAGCTGCCGTATAACCCTCTACGCTGTCTTCTGTGATGGTATACTTTATCTCCTGTCCATCGCTGTACTTTGGAAGATCTGTAAAACCGTACTTCCAATTTTCTAACTTTGTCACTGTTTTTGTTGCGGTCTCAGTTCCATTTGCAAGAAGTCTGACTGTGATTTTATCAGGTCTCTTGCCATCCTGGTTATTATTATCATCCCAGGTCTTGGTTCCCTCGATATCAATAGTCTCAGGTTTATGACTATTAGTCACTACAAAGCCTGTCTTGGCATCGCCTGTGACTTTAGCGCTATATCCATCGATACTGCTAGTCTCTTTAACAGTGTATGTTATGTTCTTTCCACCGGACTTCTGTGGAAGGTCATTCCATGTATGTTTCCACTGATTGTCAGCACTCAGTGTAACCTCAGAGTTTGTGACATCGATACCGTTTGCCACAAGCTTAACTTTTACGCTTGTAGCTCTCTTGCCATCCTGGTTATCCGCATCATTCCACTCCTTGAGTACTGAGATGCTTGTCTTTCCTGGTGTATAACTGTTGGTAATGTCATATCCATTGATATCAGTATTGTAATCCTCAACCGTATCCTCAGTGATGGTGTACTTTATCTCATTACCACCTCTGTACTTTGGAAGATCTGTAAATTTGTACTTCCAGCCCTTTGCTGCAGTTACACTCTCTGAGTTAATCTCACTGCCATCAGCATAGAGTCTGACTGTGATAGCATCTTTTCTCTTACCATCCTGATTATCATTGTCATCCCAAGTCTTGGTTCCCTCAATGTCAATTGTCTCAGGTGTATGGGTGTTTTTGATGGTAAAACCGCTCTCTATACTGCCGGTTATCTGAGTATTATAGCCAGTTACCTTTGCCTCTGATACAGTGTATGTGATCGCATTGCCTGCCGCATCATACTTAGGAAGATTCTCAAAGCTGTATGCCCAATTTCCTGCTGCATCAGGTGTAACCGTTTTCCTGTCAACTTCCGTATCACCATTCTTAACAATAACAGTTATGTTATTCGGTCTCAGACCATCCTGATTGTCATTATCATCCCATACCTTGGTTCCGCTTATATTGACGTATGCAGTATAGGTATTGGTAATGGTCACAAGCGATGTAGCATCTGAAGATATCTCTACAGTGGCATCTGTATCATTTTTTGAAGCACCTACAGCATATGTAACTATGTTCTTATATCCGTCAAATGCAGCATTCGTCTCTGTTATTGTATATGTTCCATATGGAGCATTCTTTACAACGTAGCTTCCAGAGGTGAACTGATCATATGTAACTGATGTTGGTCCATTATATCCATCTGGACCTGCGATTGTGAATGTGATCTGTCTCTTCTGTGCATCTGTGAGCTTTGTATCATCAAGATCCCCACTAAACAGCTTGGCGATCTGTATCTTTCCAACATTCAGTGTGTTGGTAAGCTCTGCAGCCGTAACCACTCCATTCTCATCTTTTGTGAGTTCAAGCTTTCCTGTATAGCCATTCACATCATTCTCGACAACTGTGTAGTTAATCAGATTGCCAGCGCCATCCTTCTTGTCAAGATCTGTAAATGTTCCGCTCCAATTGTTTGCATCGTTTAATGTAAGTGTCTTATCTGCAATCTCTGTCACCTCTCCGGCTGCATTCTTTGTTGCAAGTGTAACCTTGAGGTTTTCAGGTCTTGCTGACAGAACGTTATCGCTATCCACCCATTTCTTTGTGACCGGTATGTCTATCGTCTCACTTGTCACCTTCGTGTTGGTATTCGTGATAGTGATCGTACCTGAAACTGTTCCATTATTGCTTATCGAAACTTTATAATCTTCGTTTTCAAATTCCTCATCAGCAAAATAATAGAGATATTTTCCATCGTTATCAGCAACATCAAGTGTCAACACACCACTCGACCAATTATTTGCACTGTTTAATGTAACTGTCCTTACAGGCGCAGAATTTTTATCGTATGACGAAGGATTTGTTGAAGCATAGATATTAACTTTTATGCTGTCAACAGGTATATCTTTTAAAGTTCCACCCGATGCATCCTTCCATATCTTATCAACAGTGATCTTTCTGTCTTCCGGATTGTTGCCGATCGGAAGCTCATAATCCTGAGATGTTCCTTTCTCAAGAACTATATCTGAAATATCATCATCCGTTATTTCTTCAGGTCTGTCAGTTCCAATAACAGGTGAATTTAGGTTAGTATTATGTATATAAATAGGCTTTGAGAGCGCTTTGTAACCCTCAGGTGCTTTAGTCTCTACCAGCTTATAATAATAGTTGTAATAAAGGCCATCTATGTCCAGCCTACCTGAATCATTGGTTATACGTTCCTTTCCATCTTCCGGATTTATAATGTGCCAAGCTCTGTCATTCTGATCTTCAAGACTTCCATATCTGTAAAGGTCAAATGTTGCACCGCCCAGTTTTATTCCTGTCATGATGGAATCCGTCTTGATTATAGACAGGTTATACTGTTTGACAGTTGACTGCATGTACGAATCCTGATCATCTATATTGGTATTGACTGATGATGAATCCGCAGAGCTGGTTGATCCGAGTATACCCACTGTGTTTACAACATCCGCTTTAAGTTTTCCTGTATATACCAATGTATACGTATATTTAAGGATAAACTTAGTTGAATCATCCATGGTAAGCGTAAGCGTGGACATCTTGGTCGAAGTGTCATCGACATAGGTGTAACTGTACTTATCAGCCGGAACCTCTTCACCGCTTTCCGCATAGTAAAGTTTAAGAGAATTATCCTTAATGTATACACTTTTTACTGATGAGGCAGCGCTGTAATTATACTTATCAACCACAGTTATATATCCAGTCGTTCCAAGGGTCTCCCCTTTCTCATTGATATTAACTGTATATTCTACACTGTTAGAAGCGCCATCATATTCACCAGCGGTCTTTGATATATTCGGACCTGTTACCGTGACCTTAGCCTTATCGCTGGCAGTCTTTGTTGAACCATTGCTTCTTGTGACAGTTGCAGAGCAATTATTAGTAAAGCTTTCATCATTGCCGCCTACAACAGACGAAATATCCTTTGTGACTTTGGCTGCGTAATATACAACTACCTTGGAATTTACTCCATATATACCAAGTGACTTAATATCAAAGCTGATACTGTTATTAGTTACATTGTAGTTCTCTATAAAGTTAGAAACTCCTATATCCGGTGTATCCTGCTTGCCGTTCTGTCCATAATATGTAACAAAATATATTCCCGGATGATCTTTGATCTCACCTTTTCCACCAGGAAGCATCTCTGGCTTTAGATATTCTGTATCAAGCTCTGTACCTTCAGGGAGCGTATCTTTAAATGAAAATCTATCGCCATCACCATATGCAAAATCTCCATTCAGTACAACCTTATACACAAATACATTTTTGTCTTTGTCATATCCAACAATGCTTTCCTTCTCATCGCTGCCATTTGTATAGCTGTACTTTTCTACTATTGATCCCTTTGTTATACCTGATACTTCGTGATTAGCAGAAACCTTCTTGGTTGATCCCTTTATATTGATCTCACCGTTGTTGATGGCATTATACTTACTGTCAGTTTTCACTGTAGTGTCATAAGTTATTACATAATCTATAGGGGATTCCGTTGTTCCTATTATGTCGTTAAGGAACGTTACGGTATATCCTGTTATGTAATTTGTAGAAGAAACCGGGACATCAGCAACGCTGTCCACGGTGTAGCTTCTCTGACTCCACACATTCGAGAAATCAGTATATGTTACACTGACTTTATAGTCAACCCCCTCTGTAAGTCCGGCTACATGCAGTCCATTTATCTGGTCAGTTGTAAAATAATGCTTTGGAAGTGAGCCATTTTCAACTGTAACATTATCGCTGTATGTATCACCGGAGTTTATCTTATCAAGACCAGAGATTGTCGACTTCCATGTCAGGGAATAAGTGTCATCATTTTCCTTTTCAGCGGAAAACTCTTTCTTAAGTGTATCACCTGTAACATTAACTGTAGCATCTACACTGTCTGTTATGCCGTTCTTCTCTATCGTTGCCACATTATAATATGTATCAACCAGCTTATCCAACTTTGAAGAATCTGTTGTATATGTAAATACGATTTTTGACTTATTCTCCTGAATCTCAATCCTTGATGTGCCATCAGTAAGATAAAGCTTACCTGAATCTTCTATAAATTCCGCAGGAAGATTGATCGTATCTGATACACTTGAGTCATTTATTGACAGATTACACTTTTTAACATCCCCTACTTCCACGTCATTCTTCTTAAGGATGTCTGACACTGCCATTCCGGTAAGATTCTTTTTCCTGTCTGAATTTACTGTGACTGTCCAGGTAATAGTTGACTTATCAGCGGACAATTCACCGGATTTGCTTATAGATGCAGTTGATTTTCCTGAATTGTACCATGTGGTGCTGTCGATATCCTGATGTTCATGATGTGACTTATCTTTTATATCAACACTATTTCTATTATTTATCTGTAAAGATCCAATATTGTCTGCTATGTCTGACAAAACGACATCGTATGTTATCTCGTACTGTGAGTTGGCATTAAGCTTTGGAAGAGTACCACTGACAACCTTGTCTCCATTATCAATAGTTCCATCTGCCGGTGTTACATATCCCTCAGAGCTTACATCTGTATACTGACCTGTTGTATTATCTTTCAATTTACATGACACGTTCTGGACAGTTCTCTTCGCATCAGTGCCAAGTTTCGAATCCAGTGTGTTTGCCAGCACATCGTTGAGAGTAATGTCACCGTCACTGCCATATTCAGAGCTTACAACAACTTTATACCTAAAAGTCGTCTGATTATTATCAGCATCTGCATAAACACCTTCCGATGACTTGCTGACCTTGATATCAGTTGCTCCGTCTTTTACATATTTAAATCCTTTGTTTGTCTCTGCTTTTTTATCAACCTTTGAGTTTTTTGCTTCAACTTCGTTTTTCTGATTCAGGTTAACTATATCTTGTGCGAGATCTCCAACCTTATTCCTAACTGTATATGTAATCTTATATGACTCTTTTGGATTAAGACTTGTAAGCGTTCCTTCTATACTAGAGGACCCACTATTATATGTAAGTAGAGAACTACAGTCTGTCCCATCAGACTTTATCACTTTCAATCCGGTAACCTCCGGAACGACGCCAGAAACGTTATTTGTCAATGAGTCGAAAAATGTGAGACTCTCTTTACCTGTTCCGTGTGGAGAACTAACTTCCACTGTGTAATCAAAATACACGTAACCATCATCAGGATCACTCACCCGACCTTCAGATGCAGTTTTAACAACATCAAGATCTGGTTTAAAATCAACAGGTGTTGTGATTGCCACCTTACTTGAAAATTTATTTTCCACTTCATTCTTTTCATTTGACTTTGAAAGATCAATATTGACCCACGCACCAAAGTTTGCATCAAGCTGCATACCATTCTGTATAGAAGCAGCTGTGTGATCAATTGTAGCAATCAATACTTCGTTTATAACAGAGTACTTACCAATTACGGATCCATCTTTATCTTTAATATCCTGATTCAGGATATCATCATTAAACTTGATGGTATCCGGCATAGTGTATCTGAATACTGCATCTTCACCAGAATCTCTTATATCCTTAACAAGCTCCTCTGGAAATACAATATCAAGCAAAACCCTAACATCCCCAGCTGTTTTTGTAGGATCATTTGGGTCAACCGGAAGTGGTGCATTCGCCGGCCTGTCCGTACGTGTGGTTCCATATATCTCAGTTGAACCATTCGATATAGTGGCTCCAGTAATGTAGTCTTCCAGGCTGCCAGTGATAGCTGCATCTGCAAGCATCGCCAGAGCATCCGTCTCCGTTGCATAATTATCCCCGCCCCTCGTCTCGGCCGCATTCGACCAGTTATAATTAGAAGGCGAAACCAACGTAGTTATCATAACTATCGCTAGCAGGAGTGCTATAAGCTTTTTCGTAGTTTTTGCCATTGTCATACCTCTTTTCTAATTATTTTTAGACTTACACACTTAGTTACAATCTAACATAACAAGAAGTAATTGTAAACACTTTGTGAACAAAAAACATTTTTCGGCTCTTTTTTGTTCACATTTATTTACAATTCACTCTTTCTATCTCTGTTAAGCAGTTCCGTAAGTGCCTCTTTCGCCGTCATGCCGTTAAATAATACATTATTGACAGCCTCAACTATAGGCATATCAACCCCGTGTTCTTTTGCAAGTGCCAAAGTCGCCTTGGCTGAATATACGCCTTCCACAACCATTTTGACCTCAGCCATAGCCTCCTCATATGTCTTTCCCTGTCCTATGAGATATCCTGCATTTCTGTTGCGGCTGTGCTTTGATGTGCATGTAACAATGAGATCCCCCATGCCTGACAGGCCTGACAAAGTCTTGACATCAGCGCCCATGGCAAGACCGAGCCTCATTATCTCTGCCATTCCCCTCGTCATAAGTGCTGCTTTAGTGTTGTCTCCAAGGCCAAGGCCATCCGATATTCCTGCCGCAAGAGCTATTACATTTTTCACTGAACCACCAAGCTCTATGCCTGTCACGTCTGTACTAGTATATACTCTAAAATAATCATTCATAAACGTATTTTGTATAGTCTTTGCAACCTCCATGTCGCGCGCTCCGGCAACCACTGTTGTAGGGATTTCTCTTCCAACTTCCTCTGCATGTGAAGGTCCGGACAGCACTGCCACCTTCGCCTGTGGGATCTCCTCCTCTATCACTTCAACAAGAGCTTTGAGAGTCGATTCCTCTATTCCTTTGCTCACGTTTACGATCAACTGTCCTGCCGCCACACTTTTAGCTGTACTTCTTACAAACGGAGAAGGCACAGCGCATACGACCATATCCTGTCCTACCACTGACTTTGACGCATCAGTTGTGTATTCAATGCTGTTGTTTAATATCACACCCGGAAGTCTGTCTCTCTGCTCATGAAACTCCTTGAGCATGGCTACCTCCCTCTCATCTATCGACCATACTGTCACCTCATGGCCGTTTCCCGCCAGAAGATTTGCTAGTGCCGACCCCCATCCTCCGGCTCCAAGAACTCCTATTTTCATAGTAAAATACCTCCAAATATTTTAATTTTGCTTTTTGCTTTCATACATATTTTTTTGCATATTTTCTGCATATCTTTATTTGCATCTTTTTATTTTAACTTTTTTTGCCGTTATAATCCAGTCTATTGTTGTAATCAATGCATATTTTTACTATTTTTTAGTGTAATAACGTATTTTTGTTATTTTATGTAAACTCACATAATCCAAATCATATGTTTTGGCAGCAGGATATGCAATCACATAATATTGGTTGTAGTGCAATAACATTTTATGTAAACCATATCACAGATATATTTTTCATATGTTCGGTTATGTACATCTTTTCTTTAGTTGCAAGTTAGTTTTACCGGAAGTTAACTAGGTTAACATTTTACATACATACATACATACATACATACATACATATATAAAAGATAGGTGGATATGCACCTACTACATACCCACCTATTCTTCATCGCATCACCAAAATAATACGATATCTTGCTTATGCTGTCTTCGAACCAAACGACAATTTATTCTCTGTTCCAGCTATAAGTCTCTTTATATTCGGCAGATGTCTTATCACAGCCATTCCCGCGATAACTCCTGCCAACACGATTCCCTCTATCATCTTTGCATTTGATGTAAAATTGTAATCTCCATGTATCGCAAATATTGTGTACAATATGAAGAAACCTATCATGATCGTAAGCGAGCCAACCGACACATATCTGGTAACCACAACACTAATGATAAATGCTACAAGCAAGATGACCACAAGTCTCCAGTCCCAGAGACCTACTATCATTCCACCGCTGGCTGCAATTCCTTTACCGCCCTTAAACTGCATGTAGAATGGGAAATTATGTCCAAGTACAACTCCAAGCCCTGTATACAAAACGAACATATATGCATTTCCCACGTCAAGTTGTCCAAGTATGATATGTGTGAGCGAACAGGCAATTATTCCCTTGAGAAAATCTCCAAGAAAAACAATGAGTCCGGCTTTCTTCCCGAGCACTCTGAGGGCATTCGTTGTTCCCGCATTTCCACTTCCGTACTTTCTGATGTCGACACCTTTTATCCTTCCGTATATATATGCGGTCTGGATCAAGCCGACTCCGTAACCTCCTACAAGGCATATCAATCTGATCAACATATCCATAATTACTTCTCTTTCCTCTCTCTGATTATGAATTTTAAAGGTGTTCCCCTGAAACCAAAAGACTCTCTTATCCTATTTTCAATATACCTGGTATATGAAAAGTGCATAAGCTCTTTGTCATTTACAAATATGACAAATGTAGGTGGTTTCACAGATACCTGTGTTATATAGAAAAGCTTTAATCGCTTTCCCTTGTCTGATGGTGGCTGCTGCATTGCAACGGCCTCACTCATAATCTCATTGAGGACTCCTGTGGCTACACGGAGTGAATGGTTCTCTATAACAGCATCTATAGTCTCAAATAATTTTGGCAGACGCTGCCCGGTCTCAGCCGATATGAAAAGCAGTTCCGCATACGGCATATAAGACAGTTTATTTCGAATCTCCTCTGTAAATTTGTATATGGTCTTGTCGTTCTTTTCTATGGCATCCCATTTATTTACAGCTATTATCATACCCTTACCACGCTCATGGGCTATTCCTGCGATCTTGGCATCCTGATCCGTGATTCCCTCCGTGGCGTCAATGACCAAGACTGCAACGTTGCATCTCTCAACAGCTGAAACTGTTCGTATGATACTGTATCTCTCTATATCTTCTTTTATCTTGCTCTTTTTTCTAAGTCCGGCTGTGTCGATGAACACATACTCCCTGCCATTTCTGACTACCTCTGTGTCTATGGCATCTCTCGTTGTTCCGGCTATATCTGATACAATAACTCTGTCTTCGCCTAGAAGCTTATTGATAATAGAAGATTTACCCACATTCGGTTTACCTATGATCGCAATTCTAGGTCTCTCATCCTCGACTTCTTCCTTTGCCGACTCGTCAAAATGGGATACAACCTCATCCAGCATATCTCCTATTCCAAGTCTTGATGAACCTGATATCGGATGCGGATCTCCAAGTCCAAGATTGTAGAATTCATAAACGTCAGGCATAAACTTTTCAAAGCTGTCAACTTTATTGACAACAAGAACTATAGGTTTCTTCGACCTTCTGAGCATATCGGCAACCTTTGAGTCGTCATCAACCATTCCCTGTCTTACATCTGTCATAAAAATAATGACATCTGCCGTCTCTATCGCAATCTCAGCCTGCTCCCTCATACTTTTAAGTATGATATTATCCGTTTCAGGTTCAATACCGCCAGTGTCTATAAGCGTAAAATTATAATCCAACCAGTTTATATCGGCATAAATTCTGTCTCTTGTAACTCCAGGAGTATCCTGAACTATAGATATCTTCTCTCCTGCAAGTACATTGAACAGAGTAGATTTACCTACATTTGGTCTGCCAACTATGGCTACTATAGGTTTGCTCATATCTGTTTCCTCCATTATATATTGTACAGACAATTTAACGTGTACACGTTGTATATCTGTGTTATTTACTTTTCAAAACGAGAATGCATCTCATCCCCGATAACTGAGTGTATAAAATCAGCACCACTTGATTCTACAATACAAACATCCACTTGTAAAGCTTCTATAAATTGGTCCAGAGTCACATCATCCAGAAACTTAGGTTCATCAGCCATAAGGGTATTTGACGGCAGGATAAGTCTTTGTCCCAAAGGCTTTCCCTTGAGCTGTTTGATCATATCTCCGCCCGTAAGCAATCCTGTAACTGTTATTCTATGGCCAAAGAAGTCATTTATTATCTTATACAGATGTATCTTAACATTTGGGAATTTCTCTTTCATTCTGTCCACCAGGATCTTTATAGAATCATATACGAGAACCCCCGTGACTATCGACACCTCATATTCCCTTTCATCACCTTGAACAGCGCTGAACTCCTGTTCAAACTCTTCTTTCATAAGTCTGACCATGCCAACACCATTTTCGAGCTGTACAAAGCCATCATATCTCTCTGCCTCCGGAAAATCTCTGCCCGCATTTATATACCACTCATCACTTGCCTGAACAAAATGTATACCATGCTTTTCGTATGCTTTTTTCTGAAAATGTTCGATTATATCAATGACCTCACAGGCATCTTCTTTATCGAACGGTTCTAGGTGAAATAATCCATCACGATAATCCGAAAGACCAACCGGAACCACCGACAAACTCTCCATGACCGGCACAAATTCCATCAGATCAGATATAGATCTCCACAGCTCCTCTCCGTCATTTATCCCTTTACACAACACGATCTGTCCATTCATTGGAATTCCGGCATTGTAAAACTTCCGAATTCGTTCAAGGATCGTTCCTGCAAATCTGTTGTTGAGCATACTGCACCGAAGCTGCGGATTCGTAGTATGAACAGAAATATTGATGGGGGCAAGATGATAGTTGATGATTCTGTCTATATCCTCATCTTTCATGTTTGTAAGTGTTATATAGTTGCCCTGCAAAAATGAAAGTCTTGAATCATCATCCTTAAAATATATCGTATCTCTCATGCCCTTTGGATTCTGATCAATAAAACAGAAAATGCATTTATTGTAACAGGATTTGTAATTATCCATAAGGGAATTCTCAAATACTATTCCAAGATCCTCGTCATAATCTTTTTCTATCTCCAAAAGCCATTCTTCACCGTCTGATTTTTTAACGAGCAGCTCTATATATTCGTCATTTATAAGATATTGATAATCAAATATATCTTCGATCGGATGATCGTTTACCGCGAGGATATTGTCCCCGGGTTCAATCTCCAGTTCTTCGGCTATACTATTTTCAAGTACATTTTTTACTATATGTTCCATAATAACCTCATATATTACAACAATCTTGTTTTACCAAATCAACGTCCATAGGATTTCTTCTATTCAGGCAGCATGATAACAGCACCAAGATTGCCTCTAAGCCCTTTACTGGCTCTATGTGAGAAAAGCCAATCAGAATTGCAGCATGTACATATATTTGTCACATCAATATTCTCCGGTTTCACCCCGGCATCCACCAGATTGAAATAATTGGCTGTATGAAGATCAAGCAAATATTTGCCTTTATACTGACTTTCTCTAGGATATACGATTTCACGCGCCTCCTGCTCCGTATAAGCTAATTTAAACTGCTCTGCCACATCCTCACTTACCTCGTAGCAATCCTTGCAAATAGAGGGACCTATAGCACAAATAAGATCTGTGGGATCTGTCCCATACTCATCTCCAAGTCTTTTTATCATGCACTGACTGATCTTAGCTACGGTTCCTTTCCAGCCGGAATGATTCATAGCCACAACTTTTCTAACAGGGTCATAGAAATATATCGGAACGCAGTCAGCATAGAACGTCATAAGCGGTATACCTGGAACATTTGTCATAAGTCCGTCTATTCCGATTATATCGGAGATTCTCACTATTCCTTTTCCGGCATCCGCCTCTGTAACTTTGTATATATCCGTCTTGTGTACCTGATCGGAGAACACAAGCTTCGTGTGATCGTAGCCGACAGCCTTCGCAAAGCGTCGATGATTTTCCATGACCTTATCCGGATCATCGCCCCGGTGAAAGCTCAGATTCATAGAGCCCAGATACCCTTCACTTACGCCCCCTGTTCTCGTAGAAAACGCATGAACCACACCAGCCTTATCCAGCTTGTCAAATGTTATATAATCAACCCCATTCACACTGTGGATATGTGTTGAATTGCTTTTATTTGGTATATATTTTATATTCTTCATAGATCTTCACCCAATTTACCAGCCTGCATAATCATATGCATTTTCTATATGTGTTATCTCATTTCCAGATACAGTTATGACATCAAACCGCACTGGGACTTCAACGCCATACCCATATTGCTTCAGGAAATACAGCGCAGCCTTAGAGATCCTTTTCTGCTTTCTGTGATCCACTGCCTCGGAGGCAGCTCCCATATGAGTGTTGGACCTGAATTTGACTTCAACAAACACTATGTATCCATCGCTTTGCGCAACAATATCTATCTCCCCCGCAGACACCCTATAATTTCTTGCAAGTATATCATAGCCGCAGTTTTTCAGATAGTCGCACGCTGCCGTCTCATATTCAGAACCTGTTCGTCTGCTGTTGTACTCATTTAATACAGCGCTATTCTCCATCTTCACACCATCTTATCTATTTTGATATAATCACACAAACTTTGTGATAAACGATCTTCTATGTATCGCACACGGTCCGATCGTCTCCAACGCTTTTATATGCTCCGCCGTTCCATATCCCATATTGCGTGCAAATCCATATCCAGGATAGATAGAATCGTACTCTACCATGAGCCTATCCCTTGTCACCTTTGCGATTATACTCGCAGCCGCTATGGATGCGGACAAAGTATCTCCCTTTATGATGCCTACCTGTGGGATATCGACACCAGGAATGTTCACCGCATCGTTGAGCAGCAGCTGAGGTCTAACAGAGAGCTTTGATATAGCCTGTTTCATTGCCTCGTAATCAGCGTTTAAAATATTTATATCATCTATGACATCCTGATTAGCCATACCTACTCCCACTGCAACAGCCTTCTCCATGATCTCATCATACAGAAGTTCCCTCTTTTGGGCAGATATCTGCTTTGAATCATTCAGATACAGTATATCACATTCCTTTGGAAGGATAACCGCAGCAGCAACCACCGGACCTGCCAGCGGACCTCTGCCTACCTCATCTATACCGCAGATAAACTCATTATCACTATACTTTCTCTCGTACTCGAACATCTTGTACATTCTGATCTTCTCATCATCGTATGCTTTCTTTTTCCTGTGGGCCGACTCGAGTATCTTCTTAACTCCCTCTCTGTCATCCCCGGCATACTCTTCAAACAGTCTGTCGTAATCGGACAGATCTGTCGATGCAAACACCTTCTTTATCTCTGCAATGCTGCTCATATATTCCTCCATAAAACAAGGGCTATTGCCATTCTTATCGGCAACGGCCCTCGATACATGTTCTATTCTATCTTACCCAAACCACCGGTAAATCTAAATACAGCCCTGCCTATTATCACATCCTTGTGAATGTTTCCAACATCCTCAAAACGGCTATCCCTGCTGTTATTTCTATTGTCGCCAAGCACGAAATATTCATCATCGCCAAGTGTCACTTCCTCAGATGCTACACCTCTCTTGTCTTCAGCTATAGGCTCCCTGCCGTACTTATCGCCCTCAAGAGGCTCATCATTGATATAGATAGTTCCTTCCTCATCTATATACACAGTCTCACCCGGCAAACCTATGATACGCTTGATGTAAAATGTGTCTTTCTCTTCCTCATAAGGGAACACCACCACATCAAATCTCTTTGGAGAACCAAACTCATATTCAAGCTTGTCTATCCACAATGTATCCCCGCTGTGCAGAGTATTACTCATAGATTCTCCGCTCACCTCTGTTCTCTGTCCCACATATGTGAGCACTGCCCAACAGATTCCTATGACGATCAGTATATACATACACAGAAACAGAAGATCTTTTACGATATTTATCTCCTTATCTTCCTTTTTCTGAGCCTTTCTCTGTTTTTTCTCTGATTTTTTCTCAGCTCTGAGCTTACTTCTCAGCGCTTTCTCATCAAGCTCACCATCCTCAGAATATACGGCCTGTACATCGGACTCATTCTTGCTCGATGTATCTGCTTTATTCTCGTTTTTCTCAGATTCATTCTTATTTGGCGTCTCTGCAGATTCACTGGATTCATTATTATTCTTATTCTGATCAGTCTCAGTCTGGTTTTCGCTGCTCTCCTTCACCGCCTGATCCCAGGACCATCCGCTGACACCCGAAGCCTGTCCCTCCGCACTCTTATCTGTGCCTAACTGACTAACTTCGGTGTTTTCCTCAGATTCACCGTTCTTTTTCTTCTGTTTAGCCTCTGCCTTCGCCGCCTTTCTGGTCTCTTTCTCAAGTGCCTTCTGACGTTTTTTCTCGTATTTGGCAATCTCTCTTTCCCTGGCTTTTTTCGCAGGGTCATCATCAAATATCTCGTTTAAGGTATCAGCAACATTTGTCTCTTTATTAGTATCTTCGCTCATCTATACTCCTTTAAGGTGTCTCAAGAGTGATCCGTCCAAGCTTACCTGATCTGAAATCATCCATGAGAAGTGCTGAAGCTTTATCATAGTCCAACTCGCCACCTTTTTTTATACACTGTCTCTTTTCAGCGATCTGCGCAATCACCTGCACGGGGTCGCCAGTACTTTCAATATTATACCTTTGAGTCAGTGTCTGACAATAGTTTGCCTGTAAAAATTTTATTAATTCAACTGCTATATCTGTAACATTCAAGATCTCGTCATTGATAGATCCGATATATGCCAGTCTGAGACCTACAGCCTCATCATCAAACTTAGGCCAAAGTATTCCCGGAGTGTCGAGAAGTTCTATGTTCTTTCCCAGACGTATCCACTGCTTGCCCTTTGTCACGCCCGGCTTGTTTCCTGTCTTGGCACAGGCTTTTCCGGCGTATGAGTTGATAAATGTGGACTTTCCAACATTTGGTATTCCCACGATCATCGCTCTTATAGGTCTGTTGATTATACCTCTTTTTCTGTCACGCTCTATCTTCTCACGACATGCCTCCTGTACGATGCCATTTATACTCTTCATCCCGGCACCGTCCCTGGCATTGATCTTAGCCACAAAAAAGCCTTTCTCGCTGTAATATTTTTCCCACTTTGCTGTGACGGCGTCATCCGCAAGGTCTGATTTGTTGAGCAGTATCAGTCTGTATTTGTTCTTTGCCAGTTCATCTATATCCGGGTTCTTGCTGCTAAGCGGAATCCTCGCATCAACCAGCTCTATAACTATATCTATCAGTTTTATATCTTCCTGCATCATACGCTTTGCCTTTGTCATATGACCAGGATACCACTGTATATTCATTCAACGCACCTCTTTGATGTTTGTATCCTTAGTTCCTGATGTTTCCATCTCACTCTTTTATTCTTCCAAGCATCTCGCTCTTTTTTATATTCCCCACACTGCTGAATCTCGAATCCTGGCTGCTGTCCGGATTGTCTCCAAGCAGAAAATATTCATTTTCCCCGAGCGTGATGGATGACTCCGCCAGACCTGCCGTTCGTATCTCACTATCTATCGGACTGTCTGTAATCGGATTTCCATTTATATATACCTGTCCATTCTGTATCAGCACAGTCTCCCCCGGCAGGCCTATAACTCTCTTGATCGAATAATATTTGTCCTGGTGTTCCACAGAACGGTAGGCAACTATATCATATCTGTCCGGTGAACCCACAAGGTATGCTATCTTATTGACAACACACTTCTGTCCGTCCGGTATAACCGGAGTCATGGATGGCCCCACCATATAGACTTTCTGAAATCCAAATGCGACAAATCCATATCCTAGAACTGCTGCTGTCAGAATCGTTATAAGCCATCCAAATAGATACTTCATGGATTTCTTCAACGTTCTCTGCTGTCTGCGCTGCCTGCGTTTCTCACGGCGTATTCTTCTTATTCTGTCATATCTCTCACTCATGTTCAGCAATCTCCGCCCTATTTCAAAAATGGCTGGAGTAAATATTTACCCCAGCCATCTTGTCCTACATGTTATAAGCTAAATTATTTAACAAGCTCTTTAACCTTTGCTGCCTTACCAACTCTTGAACGTAAGTAGTAGATCTTAGCACGTCTAACTTTACCTTTTCTTACTACTTCGATCTTCTCAACGAAAGGTGAATGTACAGGCCATGTCTTCTCAACACCGCATCCGCTAGAAATCTTTCTTACTGTGAAAGTCTCTCTGTTGCTTCCGCCCTGTCTCTTAATAACTGTACCCTCGAAGATCTGGATTCTTTCCTTGTTACCCTCTTTGATACGGTTGTGTACCTTAACTGTGTCTCCTACGTTGAACTTGTCAACGCTCTCCTTCATCTGAGAAGCCTCAAGATTCTTGATGTAATCGTTCATTGTGTTCCTCCTTAATATTCTGATGTTCTTACTGCCATATCCATCGGATATATGGGCACAGAGGACCATCACTCTTTTCACAACTCATTTAATATAACATAACGAAATGATAGATGCAAGAGGAATTTTGATAAAAGTGTTATTCAAATTCTGCAAAAATCAATCAAATATTCTACCTGTCAAATCTATATGTGCCATAAACACATAATAAGGAATCCTCTTTATCTCTGTGTCTAAAGACAGTATAGAATCAGTAAGGATCATGTTGTCAAAATGCAATTTACCTGTATTGTCGCCCAACCAATTATGAACAGAACTTCGAATCGTACTCTCAACAAGACCTCTGAGTAATACTTTATTCAATAAATCAAATAAGCTGATCTGTAACTCTTCAGATATCTCCCGTAATACAGCCACACAAAACTGTATATTTCGAAATGAAGGATCATAAGTTGCCAGGAACTCTTCCGGTGTATCCCATGATATAACAAAACCATAAAGAAAATCATCTAACTCCGTATCGTCCAGTGGTTTTACAAACTCTATTATCTCCATATCATATAAGAAACGCAATACTGTGAAGAAGTAATCTTTAGTCAATACATCTCTTACATATTTACACATTAAATATCAAATAGATTATAATCCAGATATTAGCTAACGAAAAAAAGAAGCGCAGGCCTGTGTTTCAAATCCAATCAAATTTTTATTCAAGGAGGAGAAAACACACTATGAACATTGAAACATATTATCCCTCTGCCGAAGCATTGAATCTTAGGATAGACATGAAAGCTACCGGCAAGAATTTAGCTGCGATATTCGCAGAAAGAGGACAGTCCTTATCAAGTACGTCCAATCTGATCGCTGTATCCCCGCAGGCGGTTCACCATTGGACCATAGGCAAAAGTCTCCCGAAGCTAGAGAACTTAATTTACCTAGCCGAGATACTGAAGTTTAATGTACATGATGTTATAGTTGTCGAACACAACGACAATGTAAATACACAGATGGAACTTTTTAATTCTTAA
>OMAM01000441.1_pt1 | contig 22421 bp, 20 predicted proteins | sample 1644621 | NCBI WGS metagenome assembly OMAM01 (sample SAMEA103958120, study PRJEB25191) | human gut metagenome | biome: human-associated habitat [ENVO:00009003]; feature: intestine environment [ENVO:2100002]; material: feces | place: Germany | collected 2013/2015 | reverse complement strand
AAGGAATAAATATTAATGATAGTATTAAATATAAATTATCGGATATAATGGCTAAAGAAACAAGAAAAAAATGGATATTATATAATAGGATAGGAGAATAACAAATGAAAGAAAAAGAACTACTAAGATTAAATGAAATAAAAAAAATAGATGAATCTGTATATAATGAGGGATACGAATATATTTGTGGAATAGATGAAGCTGGTCGTGGTCCATTAGCAGGACCTGTTGTTGTAGCAGCAGTAATAATGCCAAAAGATTCTATGATTGAAGGTGTAAATGATTCTAAAAAAGTATCTGAAAAGAAAAGAGAAAAATTATATGATTTGATAATTAATGAAGCGATAAGTTATAGTGTAGGAATTGTTGACCAAAATGAAATCGATAGAATTAATATTTTAAATGCAACTAAAGCAGGACTTACAGAAGCTGTTAGAACATTAAAAGTGAAACCAGATGTTATATTAGTAGATGCTTTGACTAATATTGATACATGTGGAATTCAATATAGGTCAATAGTAAAAGGTGATGAGCTTCTTACAGTGAAGTTTCATGCTGACAATGCAGAATATACTCTTTACAGTATAAGCCTTGATAAAGGTCAGGCGGAAACTTAAATCCAAAGATGACAGAATATGTGTAAATGTATAGAAAGGTAGAATTATATGAAGAAATCGGGATTTAAATCATTATTAAAAAAGATCAGGCCATACGCAGTACCTGGTATAATAACAGGTCTGGTTATGATTGTAATACTTATACTTAAAGGTATATGGCCTTTTGGAAGCAGCAGAATAGATTATTTTGACAACATGCAGCAGGTAGCACCGCTTTATGCACATCTGTGGGATTTCATGCATGGTAAGGCATCAATATGGTTTGACTGGTATACAGGTCTTGGAACAAATGTGTCAATGAGTATATCAGCATTTTCAATGATTACACCGTTTAATCTTTTATTATATTTTGTTCCAAGAAGTTACATATTAGAGAGCATATCAATAATTACACTTGTTAAGATGATATTCATGTCAGTTGCAATGTATGCGCTTATTAATAAGAAATACAATAATCTTGTGTATGGATTAAAGGTTATGTTTTCATGCATGTATGCCTTTTGTGGTTATGTAATTCTCTATGGTTCATGCTTTACACCATGGATGGATATAGTTGCATTTTTCCCTATTCTTATAATGGCATATGACAGAATGCTTGAGACAGGAAAGAAAATGTTATATATATGCATGATTGCGTTGTGCTTCATAATTAATTATTACTTAAGTGCAATGTCACTTATATACATATTCCTTATCTGTGGAATAAGAATGGTAGTTATGCAGGAGAGAAAGCAGTGGAAGGAAACTGCATGGAATGTCGGTATAGGCACAATTGCAGGTATCGGACTTTCAGCATTCGTGCTTGTTCCTGTATTTGCACAGCTTTCTTCATCACAGAGAGGTGGTGCGTCTAAGGGGCTTTTATCACAGTATGCAGGCTGGATAACAAGTTCAATCGTTACAGATGGTGCAATGGCAGCACTGCAGCGCTGGATGATGCTTTATGGACTTGCATTCGTTATAGCAGTTATTATCATGGGAATAAAAATATATAAGTCAGACAGAAAACAGCTTATATATTCTGTAGCCATGCTTGTTGTTGCATTAGGTCCGGTGCTTATGGAGGCTACTAACCTTATGTGGCATTTTGGTTCATATAACGGATATACATTAAGAAACGGATATCTGATATCGTTCACGCTTATCTGTGTTGCTGCGGGAATGGCTGAGAAGATGTTTGCAGATATACCATTAAAGGGTGCGTTTTATCGCAGGCAGACAGCGGTAGTAGCGGTAATTGGTGCAGTATATGTTATGATTTATAACATATTACCAATAAACAATGAAATGCTTGCAATGGCATTTTTTATAATGATATTTGCAGTAATGTTTGCAGTGTATATGTTTATGCTCATAAGAAAGAAAGAATTTAACTGCAAATCAGTTATCCTTGTTATTGCACTTGAATTGTTTATCGGTGCATATGCTCTTATAGGACCTCCTAAGTTTTATACATATGAAGATTATCAGATTGGTGATTATGTGCAGTATGCCAATGATGCGGCAGACAGCCTTGATATAGAAGAGTCTGCTACAGACAGAATAGTAAATCCTGATATCAGTCTTAATGCCAATTATCCTCTTATATTGAGAAGAGGAGCATTATCAAGCTTTACAGCAGCTTTAGAGGACGATACACAAAGTTATGCCAAGAGATGGGGATATTCTAAGTATTTCCTGTGGCTGTTAGATTCAGGTGGAACAGTATTCAGTAATGCAGTGCTGCATGTTACACAGGCAGTTAATATCAATGAACTTGACAGTGCTTTATATACATTAGAGAAGAAGGAAGGCGATTACAGCCTTTACAACACTAATTATAACCTGCCATTTGGATTCTGTGTTGACAGCAGCTTCAGCAAGCTTGATATGACTAATGTTGACTGGATTACATACCATAACAGAATGTATAAAGCAATGACTGGAGATAAAGAAACATTTGTAACAAGAATATATCCACAGGCAGAGACTGCTGGCAATATTAAGTCCATGACTATTAATGTCGGAAGCAGAAGTGCTATATATATGAATATTGCAGATGTGAAGAAGCCTAATGCGGATGCTAATGCATCTAAACTTGAGAGCAGCATACATGTATATGTGAATGGTGAGGCAGTTGTTGTACCTACACTTGGAGATGTTAATAATACAGCATATTTTACGGATTATAATAATAATCTTCTTTATCTTGGCATATTTGAAGATGAAGATGTTCAGATTAAGATTGAATATGATAAGCCTAAATATATGAACCAGAGTAAGATGACTATCGGACTTCTTAATATGGAGAAGATGGATAAGCTCTGTGAGGATTTCGCAGATAAGCAGACAGATGTTTCATATACTAATAATACGCTTACAGTTAAGATAAACAGTGATGGAACTAAGGATTATGCCCTGATACCGGTTATTAAGAGCGCTAACTGGACCGTGACACTTGATGGAAAGACAGTTAAGACTAAAGAGATAGCAGGGCTGTTTACAGGTGTACAGGTTCACGAAGGCGAGAATACATTAGTGTTTACATTTGTGCCAAAGGGCAGAAATGCAGGACTGCTTATTACACTTGTGACATTGTTAATAACTGTGTTATGCCTTGTGATTAATTATAAGAGAACTATAAATGTTCCTGTATGGGCTAAGTACTGTGCACAGTATATATATATTGGATTGTTTGCAATAGTTGTGGCTGCAATGTTTGTAGTACCTGTAATAAGTACAATCCCGGCAGCTATATATCATATAATCCGTATATTATTGAAATGAGGCATTAGATGAACAGACTAAAAAATAATGAGAATTGCAGGCTTCTGTTAAAGATATTGATTATATTTGCGATATCAAGACTGATTATGCTTATCATGGTTCCTGTGTATAATGGAATTATGGGGACACACAGATCATTTCTGTTTCTTATGAACGAGTGGGATGCAAAGAAATATGCTTATATAATCAATCATGGTTATACACACCCTACGGATATTGATCCACAGGCTAACTGGGCGTTCTTCCCATTATATGTTATCGTGTGTGCAGCATTAAAGGCAGTGACAGGTGGGCTTATTAACACTTATGTTATTGGAATGATAGTATCTAATATATGCATAATTATTGCAGCATTCTTTGCTGTTAAAGGTCTTAAGAAGCAGACTTCTATTAAAGAAGAATATACTATGATTATGCCAGTGCTTTTATTTATGGCACCTTACACCTTCTATTGCAGTTCTGTATATACGGAAGCGATGTTTATAATGTTCATTGTACTTTTTTTCTATTTCCTTTTTGAGAAGAAATACATGGCAGCAGGAATTATGGCAGCATGCTCAAGTGGAACAAGAATTGTAGGCTGTATACTTGTATTTGCACTGGTTGTACAGCTATATATTGACATGGAAGGAACTAAGATAAGCTTTGGCAGGGTTAAGACATTTGTAATGAATATGCTTAAAGCACCCAAGAAGATACTGTCAGTGCTTGTGTGCCCGCTCGGTGCATTTGCATATATGGCATTTCTTAATTTCTTCTGTGGTGATGCATGGGCATATAAGAATGTCCAGATTGCATGGAGAGAGGATGAGTATTTCCCGATTATAGGCGTGTTGTGGAAGGCATGTACAGGACAGATTGAGCCAAGATATACATATATGGGGTGGTTCTGTATTGCAATACTGATACTTTATGGATATATGTTTTACAGAAAATATTACTCAATGGCAGTGTTCGGAATTATATCACTTCTTGTGCCATTGACATCACATGTTATGAGTACATGCAGATTTACGGCAGGAACATATGTTGCATTTGTGGGAGTGTATGACATACTTACAAGATGTAATAAGGCTGTAAGATACATTATTATGGCGGTTCTTATTGCAATCGAAATATATCTTTTGTTCTTATGGTACAATTCAGACTGCTGGCTTATGTAGCAGTCAGAAGAGGAGGCAGATATGTCAGATATAATATCAGAGATAAGCAGAATCAGTGAAGATGAGCTGCGAATGCAGATAGCGCTTATTGACAATGTTAATATATCTAATGCGGTTAAAGAGACCGGATACAGGCTGGTTAATGTGCTTGCAGATGTTGCCAATTCATTTACACAGAGTATAGGAATAAAGAATTCGATTGATTATGAGGTAAAAAAAGTATCAGATCTCGTACGGGAAGACTGTCTTCGCTATAAGGCGTTAAACAGGGAAAAACTTGAGAAAATGTTATATGAGCGGCTTGAAGTGATGTGTCCTGAAATTGAAGGAGACATGAAGGATAAGGAAGTAAAAGAGCAGATGTCCAGATATATTATTGATGAGGCGGCATCTGCATACGGAATTAATAAATATATGTCACCCGCTCATAAAATAGAAGAAATAAGCATAAGATATAACAATGCATTTTTAAATAATATTATGAACCAGATACGTAATCTTACAGTTGTCCAGAAAAAGTCATATGCTGAACAGGTTGGAAGAAAATTAGGGGTTGCTTCAATGGAGACTAAACGTGAGGTTCAAAAAAGTCTTATGCCAGAGAAATTCAATGGCGAGGGAATTATAGATGTACTCGGCAGACAGAGAAGTACGACAAAGCTTGAAGCTGCAATAAGACTTCTTGGGGAAGATGCATTCTGGTCGACAGAGGCGCAGGTAAAGACAATGTATCAGGCTGTCAGAAATATGACAAGAATATCAAAACTTCAGGCGGCGGGATACATATGGAAGGTAAGCCATGCAAATGATATCAAGTTTTATGCACCATCAGACCTTATGCCGTCTTATATTGCTGCGGACAAAAAGAAAGCCGCTGATGATAAGGACAGAGAATACCGTGTTATGTGTACTCAGGTTGAAAAGGCACGCAAGGAATTAGAAAAATGTGAAAAGGATGTTTCTGTAAAGACAGACAGGATGACTGAAGCACAGAAGAAATATGATGCTGCCGTGGACAGGCTTAATATTGCACAAAATGATTTTGCAAAACTTGAAGATGTCAAAGATGATTACATTAATAACAGAAAGACAGAAGATGAATCAAAACGATATTATGCACAGGTTAATGATACAAAGAGGGAAATGGACAGAAGTCTTGGTGATAGTGACAGGAAGAAAAAAAGACTTCAGGAGACAGAGAAAGAATTAAAACTTGCATGTGAGAAGGCAGAGGAGAGAAAGATATATCTTGAATCTGTACAGAAAACGGCAGATGAAGAGACCAAAAAAAGAGCAAAGGAACTTAAGATAAAATGGACAGCCTTTTTCTTTAAATATTCATTTGATGATGAAGTATTTGAGTCTGCTGTTAGTATATTTAGCAGGGAAGAATTACGATATATTGAAGAAACTTTAAAAGAGGCACATGATTCAGCTTCTATGCTGGCAGTAGGGGATAATAATGTGATAAGGGCATATACTGGTGGAAAATATACAGCTGTTATTACATATGAGGACAGACATATTATTTCTATACAAAGTATGTGACATCCGGAAAGGAAAAGATGAGACATGTATAATGAGATTGTGAATAGTCTTGACAGTATAAGTCAGTTTGCATCATCTACAGGATTAGAAAGAGGCAGACAGTTATTACATGATATGAATAATCCAGAGAAGTCATTAAAAATAATACATGTTGCCGGTACTAATGGAAAAGGATCGGTGTGTGCTTATATTGCAGGAATTTTACAGCATAATGGTTATAAGACAGGACTTTTTACATCTCCTCATCTTGATGATATAACAGAACGTATAAGAATCAATGGAATAATGATTTCACAAGAGGATTTTGAAGAAGCATACTGGTATGTGGAAGAACACAGGACACAGGAGCTTGCGTATTTTGATTATCTTTTTGGCATGGCAATGTATTATTACAGTAAGCATGATGTGGATTATGTTGTTATGGAAACGGGTCTTGGCGGAAAGCTGGATGCAACTAATGCAGTCGATAATCCGGTTGTCTCAGTAATAACAACAATATCGCTTGAACATACTGCAATTCTTGGTGATACAATAGAAAAGATTGCAAATGAAAAAGCAGGGATAATTAAACCGGGAATACCGGTTGTGTGCAGCGGCATAGTGAAAGAAGCTGCTGATGTGATAAGAAAGCGTGCAGCAGACTTTGGATGCGACTGTCATGTGGTTGACGACAATACATTTGAACTGATACAAAATACATACGGGTATATTGATTTTTTAATTCATAATGAGTATTATAAGAATGATTGCTTCCGGTTAAGTACGAATGCGTTGTACCAGATGGAAAATGCAAGTATTGCACTTACGGTATGTGCTAATCTGTGTGACAGGGGGATGATTAAGCTTGACAATAAAGCAGTCAGTATGGCAATGTACGATACACACTGGGCAGGAAGAATGGAACTGTTAAGAGACAATCTGTATGTTGACGGAGCGCACAATCCACAAGGGATTCAAAGCTTTGTAGATTCAGTAAACAGTCTTTATGAAAACAGTCGGCTTGATAAGGCAACATTACTTTTTTCAGTAGTAAGTGACAAGAATTATGACAGAATGATTAAGATACTATGCAGCTGTAAGCATTTCAGACAGATATATGTTACAATAACGGGCGGTGTCAGAAAGCTTCCAGCTGATATAATAAAGGAAACATTTGAAGCACATATTAAGGATACACCGGTATATGTATTTGAGAGTGTTGAAGAAGCTATGAAAAAATGGGATAACAGACTGATGTTTGCAACGGGGTCGCTTTATTTAGTTGGTGATGTGGACCGTGCATTGGAAGGAAAGGAAAATAATCATGATTAATTTTGATGAAGAGATACAGAAGTTTCAGCCAAGTCTTGAAGTAGAAGATGCTGAGGACGCAATATATAACAATGATGTACCGGATATCACAGATCTGATATCACAGATACTTAGCGGAAAGAATACAGATAAGTAGTGAGGGGTGGACATATGAGATGTTATAAATGTGGAAGCTTCCTTACAGATGGTGATACATGTCCACAATGTGGAGAGAATGTAAGAATATATAAGAAGACAGCCAGAGTATCAGATGCATATTATAATGCAGGACTATATAAAGCAAGAGTGAGAGATTTAACCGGTGCAGTTGAATCTCTTAAGATAAGCCTTATGATTAACAAGTACAATACCAATGCAAGAAATCTGTTAGGTCTTGTTTACTGTGAGATGGGTGATGTAGTTGAGGCTTTAAGCCAGTGGGTAGTAAGTAAGAATTTTACGCCTGAAGGCAATATTGCAGGACACTATATTAAGAAGATACAGACTAACCAGAACAGATTTGAGATGATTACAGGTACTATCCGTAAATATAATCTTTCTTTGAAATATGCCAAGGAAGGCAATCTTGATATGGCTGTAATACAGCTCAAGAAGGTAGTTGCCAATAATCCACAGCTTATTAAGGCACATCTTCTGCTTGCACTTATATACATTAAGCAGAACGAGCTTTCAAGAGCAAAAAAGCTGCTTAACGCTGTTCTTGCAATAGATAAGAATAATACACTTGCACATATTTATATGAAAGAGATAGCAGAAAGAAATGCAGCAAAGAAAGCGGAAACATCAGGTTCTTTCCTTCCTAAGAGAAAGGAAAAGGATATTGATAAGAAACCGCTAAGTGGTAACGATGTTATTCTTCCAAGGTCGTCATATAAAGAACCAAGTAATGGTGCAATAACAATAATAAATGTATTGGCAGGTGTTGTAATAGGTGCAGCATTAATATGGTTTCTTATTGTTCCGGCAAGGAATAAGGGACTTACACAGGATTATAAGAAAAGTCTTCAGGAGTATAGTGAGCAGTTATCTTCTGGTAATGTGGAACTGAATTCTATGCAGAAAGAACTTGAAGAGGTTAAGGCGCAGAAGGATGCACTTGAGCAGCAGCTTGGCGTTGTTAATGGAACAGAGGGAAGCAACAAGCTTTTGGTATCAGTAATAGAGGCAGCAAGTGATTATATTGCAAATAAGCCTGATGATGCTGCGAATAAGCTTGTTGATATAGATGTCAGTGCACTTCCAAGTGAGTCAGCAAAGACTTTATATAATACAATAGCAACGGCGACACTTCCGGCAGCAGCACAGACCTTCTATAACACAGGAATGACAGAGTATTACAAGTCCAACTATGAAGTTGCGGCAGATAATCTTGTCAAAGCATACAAATGTAATAACAGTGCAGATTCAGCTTATTATGCAGCTAAGTCATATGTAGCATTAGCAAAGACTGATGATGCAAAGAAATACTATAAGTATATTGTGGATGATTATTCGACTAGCGGATATTACAAAGAAGCCAGCGATTACGTTAATTCACATTGATGAGGTACTAAAAGATAAGCCCCCGGCAAAGATAATTCTTTGCCGGGGGCTTTGTTGCAGAATTAGTGAAGTGTAAAAGCAGAGAGGAAAGAGGAGATTATTATGTCAAAACAGGTTAATACAGCGGATGAGCAGGATGAAATCCAGCATATGGATTATATATACATGGTTAATGATGACAAGCTTATGATACGAATGAATGCAGAACTTGACCATCATCTGGCAGAAGAGATGCGTCAGGTTATAGATGATGTAATAGATAAAAGAGGAGTAACTCATATAGTATTTGATTTTACTAAAGTGGATTTTATGGACAGTGCAGGAATAGGACTTATTATGGGGCGCTACAAGAAGGTTATGGATAAAGGTGACATAACAATCGTGGGAGTCCGTGAAAGTGTTAAGAGGATACTTCTTATATCAGGACTTCATAAGATAGTTAACATATATGAGCTTAAAGGACAGGAGGCATAAGCATGATAGAGAATAACAATGTTGAATTATTATTTGAAGCCAGGTCGGAAAATGAAGCATTTGCAAGGGTTGTTGCGGCAGCCTTTGTTACATATTTAGATCCAACAATTGAAGAATTGCAGGACATAAAAACAGCAGTTTCCGAGGCAGTAACTAACGCAATAGTCCATGGCTATGATAATGGTCCGGGAAAAGTAAGAATGAGATTAAAGGGCATACAGAATCAGGTAATAATAGAAGTGCACGATGACGGTCTTGGCATGGAAAATGTTGCAAAAGCAATGGAACCTCTGTATACAACCAAGCCTGAACAGGAACGATCAGGAATGGGATTTTCGTTTATGGAGGCATTCATGGATGATTTAAGAGTTGCGTCGGCACCGGGCAAAGGAACAACAGTTCTTATGAGAAAGAAAATAGGGGAGTAATTGATAGGATGTGATGCTATGGATCAGACTAAGGATTGTACCAGGGAATTGATCGCTAAAGCACACAATAATGACAAAGAGGCCAGAGAGAAGCTGGTAACAGATAATCTTGGGCTTATATGGAACATAATTAAAAGATTTAAGGGGAGAGGAACAGAACAGGAGGATCTGTTTCAGATAGGCTGTATAGGGCTTATAAAGGCAATTGATAATTTCAATCTGGATATGGATGTTGCATTTTCAACATATGCAGTTCCTATGATAACAGGTGAGATAAGAAGATTCCTGCGGGATGACGGAATGGTAAAGGTAAGTCGTTCTATCAAAGAAAATGCAGTAAAAAGCATGAGAGCGGCGGGACAGCTCCGTGACACGTTAGGCTGTGAACCGACGGTAGAACAGATAGCAGCTGCCTGTGAGTTGTCAGTTGAAGACATAACATTGTCAATGTCTGCATCAATGGAGGTTGAATCAATATATAAGACAATCTATCAGGGGGATGGAAGTGAGGTCATGCTGATGGACAAGTTAGAAGACAAGGCAGACATTGGGGAAACTGCATCAAGTAAAGTGGCACTTGCACAGCTTATGGAAACACTTTCACAGCGTGAAAAAGAGCTTATCAGAATGCGTTATTATGATGATTACACACAGATGCAGGTTGCTAAGGAGTTCGGAATATCGCAGGTGCAGGTGTCGCGGATGGAGAAGAAGATTTTAAGTGGCATGCGCAAGCGGCTGTTTGCGTGATAGGGTTCATTCGGTATATGGCAGCCCCGCCGCTGTGTCCGTCTATGGCATATGCCCTCAGGATTTCTTCATCTAGTGGGAGTAAATGCCGCCATCTGTATAGTTTATTACGGTGCGGATAAACAAACGCGCTTCGCTTGAACGAGTTTATCCGCACCGCTCTTTTACATCTGGCGGCATTAACTCCCACACGATTCGAAATATTCGGGTGTATACCATAGACAGACACAGCGGTGTAGTGTTTATGCTGAATGAAAACAGTGATGGGACTGTTTTGTGCCGGTATGGAGTGCGGTGGGCTAGGGCAGGCTGTTGCAGAAATAAAAGCTTCATGAATAATTCTGCGGGCATGTACAATACTAATACTAGCAACGGAGGGTTTGTTATGTCAGAGAAGATTTATTTGAAGATTGACCAGCAGAGATATGTTAAGAAACCGAAGGTTGATATAGGGGATGTGATGACTGTTTATTGCAGTGATAAGGATATGATTGAAAAAATCGGACATATAACGCTTGTGGAGTTTACGCTGGGCAAGTATGACAGGAAGGTGCTTGATGCACTTGATGTTGTGGGCATTATTCAGAAGGAGTATCCGGATGCAGATATTGAATGTCTTGGGGAATGTGATTTTGTTGTTGAGTACAAGAAACCGGAGAAGGAAGGCACAGTGCATTGGATTAAGGTAGCTGTTATATGTTTTATAACAATGGTTGGAAGCGGATATGGAATTATTGCGTACAACAATGACGTAAGTACGACGGATATATTTGACCGGGTGTACGAGCTTCTTGGAGCATCTGCATATAAGGCAACAAATGCAATGGAGATTGCCTATGCTGTGGGATTGTTTATTGGAATTGTTATATTTTATGATCATTTTGCAGGACAAAAGCTGTCAAAAGCACCAACACCGCTTGAGGTTGAAATGGATAAATATGACAAAGATATATCAGAATCTGTTATTGACAGGGAAGGTGGAAAATGATAGCGGTTATTATTTTTATAGGGGCTATGTCGGGAGTGTTTACTGCTGCAGGACTTTTTGCACTTATAACCAGCGTTGGTGTTATTAACAGATATGCTGATGTCAGCGGGACGAGCAGACATGTGTCTCTGTATGAGGAATGTATAATAATCGGTGCGACGGCAGCTAATGCTGTATATGTTCTTGGAATCACGGTTAGAATAGGAATGACGGGCTGTATTATATTCGGGTTGATATCCGGGATATTTATAGGCACATTTTTAATAAGCCTTGCAGAGACAGTCAAAGCATTACCTATATTCGTTCACAGGGCAAAGGCAGGCACCGGTCTTGGTTTTATTGTGGCGGCGACAGCGGCAGGAAAAGCACTAGGACAGCTTGTATATTACTTATATATGTATTGATTTTGCATTGCAAAAAGGGAGGATTTATGCACGATATTAATTCTGAAAGCGGTACCAAAGCTGATATTGAAAAAAGAAATGAAAGCTATAATGCTTATGTAAAAAATGTTACGCCTAAAGGAAGCTGTGTGGCAAAATGCTTTAAGGCATTCATTGTTGGTGGCTGTATATGTGTTGCAGGACAGATTATTTTAAATGTATGCAAGTGGATGAAAGTGCCTGACACGGATGCAGCATCTTACACAACACTGATACTGGTATTTTTAAGTGTAATTCTTACCGGACTTAATATTTATCCGTCTATAACCACATTTGGCGGAGCAGGAAGTCTTGTTCCGATTACAGGATTTGCAAACAGCGTTGCTGCACCTGCGATTGAGTATAAGAAGGAGGGACGGGTGTTCGGTATTGGCTGCAAGATATTCACGATTGCCGGTCCTGTTATTCTATATGGAATATTTTTTAGCTGGTGTGCAGGACTTATATATCTGGCTTTAAAGCTTATACATGTACTGTGATTCTTGATTAAGAAACATCTGTATGGTAGAATCATAGGAACTGTTTTAAAGAAATGCGCAGGATACGAGGATAATATGGGAACTTTTTTAGAAGATTATTATAATAAATTTAATGAAGAAAAAAGACTGACTTCAAGACACGGACAGATTGAATTCCGTACATCGATTCATTATATACATGAGTGTATTGAAGAATTAAAGAGAGAAGGCAGAGAGAATATAAAGATTATGGATATAGGTGCCGGGACAGGCAGATACAGCGTTGCACTGGCTGAGGAAGGCTTTGATGTAACTGCAGTTGAACTGGTAAAGCACAATCTTGGAATATTGAAATCTAAGAATTCATCAGTTAAGGCTTATCAGGGCAATGCACTTAAGTTAAAGCGTTTCGAGGATGAAACGTTTGACATAACCCTGCTGTTCGGGCCGATGTATCATCTGTTCGGACAGGAGGATAAGGTTAAGGCATTAAAGGAGGCGGCCCGTATTACAAGGAAAGGTGGCTTTATTCTTGTCGCTTATGTTATGAACGAGTATGGTGTAATTACATATGCATTTAAGGAAAGACATATTAAGGAGTGTATGGAACAGGGCAGGCTGACAGAGGATTTCCACACGATATCTTCAGAGCAGGATCTGTATGATTATGTGCGACTTGAAGATATTACAAGAGTTAATGAAGCAGCAGGATGTGAACGTGTGAAGATTGTGACACCGGATGGACCGGCTAATTACATAAGACAGTTTGTGAATCAGCTTGACGAGGAGGAATACGAGATGTTTTACAGGTATCATCTTGCAACCTGTGAAAGAGCTGATCTGCTTGGTGCTGCTGCACATACGCTTGACATAATACGAAAATAATACATAATTAATACATTTTTGGACAGACTACTTATAAAGACTAATGGCACATGAGTATGTGCGGAAACGAGGATTATGACTGGAAAACAGAGTCTGTTATTTGACAAAGATGTATATGTGAGATGCACAGCGACAGTGGTTGGAAAGAAAGAGGCTGATGGTCCGCTTGGTGAAATGTTTGATGTGGCAGTAGAAGATGATATGTTTGGAAAGAAAAGCTGGGAGGAGGCTGAGAGCCACATTCAGGAGATGGCGGTTGACAAGCTGCTTATTAAAAGCGGCATGGCTGCGTCAGACATAGATTATATCTATGCCGGAGACCTTCTTGGACAGCTTATAGCAACATCTTTCGGTCTTATGAGATATGAAATACCGATGTTTGGTTTGTACGGAGCATGTTCAACGATGGGCGAGGCATTATCACTTGGTGCAATGTGTGTTAATGCCGGATATGCGCAAAATGTAATTGCCATCGCGTCAAGCCATTTTGCAAGTGCTGAAAAGCAGTTCCGTTATCCGCTCGAGTATGGAAATCAGAGACCAGTTGCATCTACATGGACAGTTACAGGAGCAGGGGCGTATATCGTCGGCGATAAGCCTCTGGATAAGAAAAAATGTGTTCTCATAAAGGGTATTACAACGGGAAAGATTGTTGATTACGGCGTTAAGGATTCAATGAATATGGGAGCATGTATGGCTCCAGCAGCAGCAGAGCTTATAGAAGCTAATTTCAAAGATCTTGATGTTGATAAGGACTATTACGATGCAATATTTACAGGCGACTTAGGAGAGATTGGCAACAGGATATTGTCTGAGCTTCTAAAAGAAAAAGGTATTGATATTGCTGATAAGCTGTATGATTGTGGAATGCTTATATACGAAGGGGAAACTAAGTGTTCAGGCGGAAGCGGCTGTGGCTGCAGTGCAGTTGTTCTTGGAAGCTGTATTATGGACAGGCTTATAAGAGGAGAATATAAAAGAGTTCTTTTTGTTCCTACAGGAGCTTTGTTATCTACCGTAAGTTACAATGAAGGAAAAAGTGTGCCGGGCATAGCCCATGGTGTAATTCTTGAAGGAAAGGAGAGTTAAAGCCATGGATTTTGTTAAAGCATTTGTATGTGGGGGGTTAATATGTGTTCTTACGCAGATTCTTATGGAAAAGACAAAGCTTATGCCGGGAAGGATAATGGTCATTCTTGTAACAACAGGAGTTGTACTTGGAGCAGTTGGAATATATGAGCCTTTTGTTAAATTTGCAGGAGCGGGAGCAACAGTTCCGCTTACAGGATTTGGCAATGTCTTATGGAAGGGCATGAAGAAAGCAATAGATGAGCAGGGATTTTTAGGATTGTTTACAGGAGGATTTACTTCATGTGCAGTCGGAGTATCAGCAGCACTTATATTTGGATTTATTGCATCACTTATATTTGAACCTAGGATGAAGAAAGAATAAAATAAAAGGATAGTGGTTCGCTTAAATTGAACCACTATCCTTTTTTAATGATTAAGGCCGTTTGTCAGATGAATTAGTTTTACCAGATGTCTCTGTTGAGGCAGCAGTTGTTTCTTTAGAATTGTTTTTGTTGCTGCCTGTTCCGGGTGTAACCTTGGAAGGCTTGGTTGTTGCACTGTGAATAGTGCATAACTTAGATAACTCAGTATCTGTAATTGAGATATCAGCATCCCATGTCTTGAATTCAGAACCGTCTTTATCCTCGCCAAGCTTATCAGCAGAAGATTTCTTTCTCATAATCTTAGTTGTAACACTTGGACAACCGGAAGTAGCAATATCTCCGGATTCATTACATATTGAAACATTAACATGTGTTGTACAGTATTCAGTAGGAACTGTGTCTTCAGTGAAATATTCTGTTATAACACAGTTTCCTTCAGGGTCCTGGTCACATAAGCCCTCAACAGGAAGAAGCCCTGACTTAGAGCATACAGCCGCCTCTACAATACCAGATGGCTGTTCATAACTTCCAGTTGGAAGATTAAGATTTTCATGAATTGTCTGCATAATTGTACGCCATATAACATTGTGGTTGACAACATTTCCAAGCTCTTTGGAGTTATCATCATAGCCTGCCCATATTACGGCTGTGTAATATGGAGTGAAGCCACAGAACCATCTGTCGCTGTCGAACTGTGTTGTACCTGTCTTACCTGCTACAGGCTGGCTTGAAAAGTTGGCTGTACGTGCAGTACCGTCAGTAGCAACAGAGCGTAATCCCTGAATAAGAAGCCAGTCAGAATTCTCATTAAGTACCTTATGCGTTTCAGGTACAGAATTATCGATAATAATGTTGCCTTCTGAATCAAGCACTTTTGTGTAGTAAATAGGCTTTGTGTAAGTTCCTTTATTAGCAATGGCTGCATAAGCGGAACACATGTCAATATTGGAAACACCTCGTGTCATACCGCCAAGTGCAAGTGATTGTACAACATCGTGTGCACCGTTGATTGCATTTTTAGGAGAAACCAGCGTTGAAATACCGAATTTCTCAAGGTAATTATAACCAACCTGGGGCGTAAGCTTTGAAAGAATCTTAACAGCAGGTACATTCTGTGAAACAGTAAGAGCTTCTCTTAATGTCATCAGACCTCTGTATTCACCTTTTGTAAAGTTAGTAACAAGCTTTGCATCAGTTCCTGAATAATAATAAGGAGCATCATCAATGGCAGATGCCAGAGAATATGTCCCTGTATCAAGGGCGGGACCGTATACAGCAAGTGGCTTAATACTTGAACCCGGCTGTCTTGCAATGTCATTAGAAGCACGGTTTAAGCTTCGGTTAAGAGTTTTATCACCGCGTCCGCCAACCATAACTTTAACATGTCCGTTGGTCTGATCCATTACAGTAAATGATATCTGGGGCTGTATTGTAAATGTAAGTGTCTCAGCATATATTTCACCACCCTCTTTAAGGAGCTCCTGTTTATATGCTTCAACATAACTTCTAGCAGCATCTTCATCGGTCATCGTAAGACTGAAACTGGTATCTCCAAGAGTCTTTGTGTACCAGTTAGCCATTGAATTGTGTGAATAATATGAAAATGATCCATCAGTCTGCTTTATTGTTAAAGCATAATTGATAGAAAAATGTGTATTATCATTGTAGTTGCCAAGATCATTGATAACATCGTCAGCAACTTGCTGCATCATTGTGTCCTGAGTTGAATAAACCTGAAGTCCGCCACGATATATAAGGCTTGTAGCCTGTGCTTCTGTATATCCCTTCTGTGACATAAGGTCAGAAGTAAGCTGATTGATAAGTTCATCAACAAAATATGAATAAGTTGTAGTTGATGTTCCGGCAAGTTCAATCCCTTCAAGTCTTGCATAGACATCATCGGAAACCGCTTCATCATATTCTTCCTGGGATATATATCCCTGCTCTTTCATATTGAGAAGGACCTGACTCTGCCGGTCTTTGTTTCTGTCGGCGTGCCTTATTGGATTAAGACCGGTAGGACTTTTAGTGATGGATGCAATTACAGCACATTCACTGATAGAAAGCTCTGATACATCCTTGTTAAAATATCCTCTGGCAGCAGCCTGTACACCATAATATCCGTTACCAAGGTTAATGGTATTAAGATAATTCTCAAGAATGGCATCTTTAGACATTACTGTCTCAAGCTTTATAGCCAGATATTGTTCCTGAACCTTTCGCTTAATCTTTTCAATTGTAGATTCGTTAAAAGCATTAAAAACATTATTCTTTAGAAGCTGCTGTGTTATTGTACTTGCACCCTGTGACATCTCACCTGATGAAAGTGTAATTGAAGCAGCTCGTAAGATACCTCTCATATCGATACCATTATGCTCATAGAAACGCTCATCTTCTATAGCTATAAATGCATGCTGCAAATCTTTAGGAATCTGGTCAATTGTTACATATGTCCTGTTAGCTCCGGCAGAAGAAAGTGTCTGTATTTCATTCTCATCTGAATCATATATCTTAGTTGCAAAGCCTTCAGGCGAAACATTGACAGATGCAATGTCAGGGGCATTCTCTATAATTCCCTGAAAGGAACCTAATACAAGGCATGAGCCTGAAACCACAACGGCAATTGCTAATATCAGTATAAATTTGATGGCGAAAACGCCAAGTTTTGTTCGAAGTCTTGTAGCGGCGGAATTTAGCAGTTTTTTCTTTTGTTTTATGCCTTTACCACCATAATTCATATATTGTCCTCCTTAATAAAGTCATGATATTATAACATAAAAAGGTATGACAGGCAATCAATAAGGCTGTATAATAACTAAATATACATATATATAAGAAGGAATCAGATAATGAAGAAGATAATATCAGGCGGAACAGGTGAATTTACAGATAAGAAATCAAGATTTATAGCTAACATTTATCATATTGAAGATGAAGATATGGCAGTGAAAATAATAGAACAGCTTAGAAAGAAATATTGGGATGCACGACATAACTGTTATGCATATGTTTTAGGAGGCAAGAGCGAGATACAGAGATTTTCAGATGATGGTGAGCCGTCAGGCACAGCAGGTAAGCCGATACTGGAAGTAATTACGGGAAATGAATGCGGAAACTGTCTGTGTGTTGTGACAAGATATTTTGGAGGTGTTCTGCTTGGAACAGGCGGGCTTATAAGAGCGTATACTAATGCTGCCAAGGAAGCACTGTCCGTCTGCAGACTTGGTGAGCTTACAGAGGGTGTGCATGCATTCCTTGATGTTGATTATAATTATGTGGGAAAAGTGCAGTACATATGTGCACAGAATGATATAACAATAGTTAATACAGAATATGCCGATGGCGTTACATTTGAACTGATGATGGAGAATGCAGCAAGAAATGTTCTGGAAAAGAATATGACAGAGATGTCATCGGGAAAGATATGCTTAAGGGATACATGCAGCATGCAGATGTACAGAGATGATACAGGAAAATTGTGCAGATGATACCTGAAATATGAATAAATTATTAACAGTGGTAAAAAATCACAATACAATGGTCGGATTCTGCTTTAAAGAGTATATAATGTGTAAATGTGATGTAAAATAATCTAAAAAAAGCAAGGCACATAGTGCATTTTTTACATAAAAACACAAAGATTATATGAAAAAAAACTATTCTCACGAAATGATTTTTGATAAAAATTTCAAAAAAATGAAAAAATTATGAATGCAGGAAATGGCATAAATACTGGGATTTCACAGAAAAAGCAAAAAAAATACAATAATTGTTAAAATTAGCCTTGTTAAAATAGTACAAAAATGCTAATATATCAATGTCTAAAAACGAAACGGGGAGAGAATCCCCGCGAACCAAATTAAGGAGGGTTTTAAGGTTTATGAAAAAGACATTAAAGAAGTTTGCTGCAGTAGGTTTATCACTTACTTCAGTTATGGGCCTCGTAGCTTGTGGCTCTAACAGCGGCAATCAGGACGCAACAAAAGCAACAGTTGATTGGGCTAACGTACAGAAGCCAGAGCAGTTCACAGTTATGGTTGATGGTACAGTAGTTAAGGAAACTAACGGCGCTCAGGAATTCTACAAGTATCTTGGTGACCTTACAGGTCTTGATATTAAGTGGATTCGTCCAGAACATTCTAGCTACTATGATTCAGTTAAGAATGCATTCGCTTCAGGCGATATCCCTGATGTAGTTCTTCTTAGCTCAGATTACCTTGCTAACTTCGCAGCTAACGGATATCTCTGGGATATGACAGATGCTTGGAATCAGTCAGCAACTAAGAACTCAGGAAGACTTATCGATCAGGCTGAAATCATCGAATCAGGAAACATGGTTGCTGGTCCAGACGGAGAGAAGGCTCTTTACGGATTCTCACCAGCCCGTGGTAATGGATGCTGTACATACATCAAGTCTTCAGCTTTAACAGCAGCTGGATACAACCCAGAGGAAGTTGCATCTAAGACACTTACATATGATGAGTATTACAAGATGCTTAAGGATATGAAGGCTGCTTCAGCTAACCAGAACTTCGTTATCTCTTGTTCAGGTTTCATAGCTGGTGGTAACTCTGGTACTCCAGAAGCTCCATATACTAACTATCTTCCAGAATTCTATCAGAATGCTAACTTCACATTCTACTATGATGAAGCAGCTAAGGAATACAAGGATGGATTTGCTCAGCAGGATATGAAGGATGCACTTACAAGACTTAAGACAGCCGTTGATGATGGTATTCTTGATAAGGCTTCTCAGAACCAGACAACATCAGATGCTCGTAATAAGTGGAATGCAAAGGATGCTTCAACAGCTTCTTCAGTATTCACATACTGGGCAGGTACATGGGCTTATACACTTCAGAACTCTATAGCTGATAAGACAGATAAGATTATTGCTATTAAGCCTATTAAGGAACTTGGTTCATATAAGGAGCGTCTTGCTACTGCTTGGTGTATTACATACAAGGCATATGAGAATGGTAAGGCTGAAGGAATCTTCAAGTACTTCATCGATACTATGCTTGATGGTGGAGATATCCAGATTGCATGGCAGTATGGTGCTAAGGGTACTCACTGGGATGATAAGGCTGAGACTGTTACAGTTTACGACTCAAAGGGTGGAGTTAATGAGAGTAAGACTAAGACATACGAAGAAGGTGTATTCCACTTCCTTACAACACCTGAAGATAATACAAAGCTTATGTCTAAGAACCACATTGATAAGAGCTTAGCTATCGCTACATTTGGTGATAACACAGATCCAGGTAACAAGAGTGTTGATCCAATTATCACAGAGAACTATGCAATGTTCAATGCTAACAGCAAGCTTGAGACTCCACTTTGGAACACAGAAGTACTTAGCAACAATATCTCTGATATCAATACTAAGAGACTTGAAGTTGTTTCACAGGTAGTTCTTGGTGAGAAGACATATGATGAAGCTATGGCTGATTACAAGAAGCAGGTTGGTGCTAAGTGTGATGCAGTAGTTGAGTCATTAAACGAAACACTTAAGAAGTAATTTAAACAATAATTATTAGATGTTTATACATCTTATGTTAGTATGGCGGCGCAGAGAAATCCGCGCCGTTTATACTGACAAAAAAGGATTTGCTTATGAAATTTATTTAATAGGCATACGATAATAATTAGGAAAGAAGGTAAAAAAATGCAGTGTCCATCTTGTAACACAGAGCTTCCTAAGAAAGCTAAAATATGCCCTAAGTGCGGAACAGCAGTAGGAAAGCCAAAAGGAAATATTAAATTGATGGCCATCATCGGACTTATTATCATGCTCATTGCCAGTCTTTTACCTCTTGTTCAGTCAGGAGAGAAGATTAAAGAAGGCGTTTATCCTACAGCATATGCTTTCAGTTACATGAATATCAGTATGCCAGTGTTATGGTATTTATTCATCGCATGTATCGTTGTTGGTATCATTCTTATTGTAGCCAGAAAAGAATTCTTTTCTATCATTACTACAGTAATAGCAGCTGTTCTTACAGTTGTTTCTGTATTTGCAGTTCAGTTTACACTTGTTAATGGTAAGGTAGCAGGTGGTGGACTTAAGTACGTTAATGTTAACCTTCCAGATATTCTTAGCAATGGATATAATGGCAATTCATATCATATTGGTTGTGGATTTGTTGTACTTGCGATTGGTATTGTTATAGCAGTTGCAGGTTGCTTTATAGATATTGTTAAGCCTTTCAAGAAAGATCTTCATGTTGATGCTAAGTATCTTTCTAACTCATTAAACCAGAGCCTCACAAATAAGATGTATTATTACAGAGGTTTCTACCTTATGTTCGTGCCAGTTTTCGTTATGATTATGTTATTCAATTACTGGCCAATGCTTGGTGTTCGTTATTCGTTCACAAAATATGTTATCGCTAATCCATACTACATTGGTCTGTATCATTTCCAGACTATGTTTACTAACGATATCTATTTCTGGCAGGCATTCAGAAACACATTAATTTTGTCATTAATTAAGTTGTTCTTAAATACAGGTGCAGCAGTTATTATCTCACTTCTTCTGAATGAGATTACTAACATGATTTTCAAGAAGACAGTACAGACAATTATCTATCTTCCTCACTTCATGTCATGGGTAGTTGTTGCTTCAGTATTTAAGATGTTACTGGCTCCATATGATAGTGCTCCAGTCAACTCAATTCTTATAAATATGGGTGTTATTGATACAGCTGTTGATTTCATGAACAGTACAGCTTACTGGCGTGGAACATTCTATATCATGAATGTTTGGAAGGATACAGGTTGGGGAACAATCCTCTTCTTGGCTACATTGTCAGGTATCAGCCCAGACCTTTATGAAGCAGCCCAGATTGATGGTGCTAACAGATTCAAGAGACTGATATACATTACATTACCAGCTCTTGCTAATACAATTATTACAGTATTCATTCTTAACCTTGCTAAGGTTATGAACCTTTTCGAATCTGTATTCGTATTACAGTCACCTATTACATATGCTAAATCACAGGTTTTACAGACATATGTATATACTAAGACATTCAGTGGTGGTAACTCAGATTATGGTTATACAACTGCTGTAGGTTTATTTAAGTCTTTCGTTGGTATGATCTTAGTTCTCGGTTGTAACTGGGCAAGTAAGAAAGTACGTGGACGAGGAATTGTATAGGAGGGAATAGATAATGAGTGATAATCAGACACTAGTTTATAAAAAGAAAAAGAAAAAATTCAAAGTATTCCCAATTGTTAATGCAATTATCTTTATACTTATTTCTTTAATCATACTTGTTCCTATGTGGAAGGTTATCGTTGACTCTTTCGATGCCCGCGCTGGTTATGGTATGTTATTTTGGCCACAGGTATTCTCTATCAATGGCTATAAGGAAGTTATTACTAATGCCGTGCTTTACAAGCCATTCCTTATTTCTGTATTCGTTACAGCAGTAGGTTCATTACTTGGTCTTACACTGGCAACACTTGGTGCTTACGTACTTATTCAGTACGAGATGCCTGGACGTAACTTCTTCGCTAATATGTTACTGTTCACAATGATATTCAATGGTGGTATGATTCCTACATACCTCGTTATGAAGAACCT
>OMAM01000434.1_pt1 | contig 22791 bp, 23 predicted proteins | sample 1644621 | NCBI WGS metagenome assembly OMAM01 (sample SAMEA103958120, study PRJEB25191) | human gut metagenome | biome: human-associated habitat [ENVO:00009003]; feature: intestine environment [ENVO:2100002]; material: feces | place: Germany | collected 2013/2015 | reverse complement strand
GGTCATGGAGCTGGAGGCCGGAAAGCTGGATGTCGTATTTCTGGACTACATGACCGTGCTGTCCTATGCGGATGCCAAGGAGGATCTGGCCGCCGTGGAGAAGCTGCGCGAGGAGCGGTACGCCGCCTGGGACTGGAACTATGGCCAGTCCCCTGCCTGCACGGTGCTGCGCCGTCGCCGGGTGGAGGGCTGCGGCCTGGTCGAGGCATATATCTCCGTGGACAGCGGGTTGATCTCGGCAATCGCCTTCCGCGGCGACTTCTTCAGCGCCGTTGAGCCGGAGGAGCTGGCCCCTCGCTTCGTGGGCCGCACCCCGGATCAGGCGGGCTTCGCGGCAGCTTTGGAAGGCGTGGACGTATCCCGGTATTTCGCGGGCCTGCAAAACGATCAGCTGATCGAAATTCTGTGCCAGGCGTGACATAACGTGCTAAAAGGCGGCTGTCTCAAGTTGAGACAGCCGCCTTTTTAGCGAAAAAACGGAAGTTATCCCAGAGTCACCTGGGTATCGGTGAAGGTCAGAGCGGCCTCGTAGCAGGCGGTCACCGCCCGGACGAAGTGGGCCACGTCCCGGCTGCCCATGGTCTCGAAGCAGGAGTGCATGGCCAGCTGGGCCATGCCGATGTCCACGGTGTTCACCGGCAGCTTGGTGTTGGCGATGTTCCCCAGGGTGGCGCCGCCGGCCTGGTCGGGACGGTTGGCGTAGTGCTGGGTGGGCACCTGGGCCCGGCGGCAGATCTCCTGGAAGGCGGCGGCGGAGACGGCGTCGGTGGCATAGCGGGGGGAGTGCTTCACCACCACGCCGCCGTTGAGCACCGGGGCTTCGTTGGCGTCCGCCAGCTCCGGGTGGTTGGGGTGGCGGGCATGGCCGTTGTCGCAGGAGAGCAGGAAACTGTTGGCCACCAGGCGGCGATAGTCCCCGGAGGTGAGGCCCAGGGCAGAGGTGATGGCCATCAGCGTCTCCGGCAGGAAGGCGGAGGCCGCGCCCTGCTTGGTCTCGGAGCCGATCTCCTCGTTGTCGAACACGCACAGCATCGGGATGGCGGTGGTCTCATGGGCGGTCAGGAAGCCTTGGGTGCAGGCGAACACACAGGCCAGGTCGTCCAGCCGGGGGGCGGACAGGAACTCCCCCGCCGGGCCCCAGACGGTGCCGGGCTGGTTGTTGTACAGGAACAGGTCCCGGGCCACGATGTCCTCCGGCTGGCACCCGGCGGCGGCGGCAATCTCCCGGTCGAAGCTGCCCTTCTGCTCCCCGCCGGCGTACAGGGCCACCAGGTCCTGGGCGGGGTTATACTTGGTGCCGTTGTTGCCGTCCCGGTTCAGGTGGATGGCCACCCGGGGGATCAGGGCCATGTCCTTCTTCATATCCACCAGGCGCATGTCCAGGCCGTTCTCCCGGCGGACCAGCACCCGGCCGGCCACGCTCAGAGGGCGGTCCAGCCAGCAGTCGTTGATCATGCCGCCGTAGCGCTCGGCGGACAGGCGGACAAATTCGCCGGTAAGCTCCGCATGGTCCCGCAGACGGAAGCAGGGGGAGTCGGAGTGGCTGGCGGTCAGCACAAAGCCCGTGGGGCGGTCCTGGGGCACACGAAAGGCCATCAGCGAGGAGCCGTTCTTGGTGACAAAATACTTCCCGCCGGGGATCAGGGTCCACTCCCCTGCCGTCAGCTGGGTGTAACCCTCGGACAACAGACGCTGCCGGAGATTTTCCACCGCGTGGAAGCAGTCGGGGCTTTTCTGAATGTATTGCAGCATGGATGAAATCATGATAATCCTCCCATTTTTTCGATAATGCGTATAAAAAGGGGCGTCCTCCGGCTGGAGGACGCCCCTTTTGGGGTCTGATCTTTCCGCAGTCAGCGGAACAGAAGCGTCAGAATCAGGATAAACACTCCGAATCCCACCAGATAAGCCGCACAGATCAGCAGCGACGCCTTCATGGTTCCGAAGAAGAAGGCATGCCGGTCCTGCTTGCTCAGGGAATTGTCAACCCAGGGGGGAGATTTCTTGGCTTCCTCCCGCTCCTCCGGCTGCTCCTCCCGCCGGTAAGCGCTGCCGGGCAGATTGCCGAACAGCGACGGGCGCTTCACCTGGGACATGTCCGCTATGGTGCGGCCGTCGTCGTCCTCCCAGTGTTTTTCCTTCCTGGCCATTACTTCTGGTCGTACAGGTGGCAGACCACGAAGTGGCCAGGCTCGATCTCACGCTGCTCGGGCACCTCGGTCTTGCACTGCTCCATGCACTGGGCGCAGCGGGTGTGGAACTTGCAGCCTGCGGGGGGATTGGCGGGGGAAGGAATGGAGCCCTCCAGCACAATGCGGTTCATCTTGGCCGTGGGGTCCGGCACGGGGATGGCGGAGAACAGGGCCTTGGTGTAGGGGTGCAGAGGATTCTTGAAGATATCCTCGGTGGCGCCGTATTCCACCAGGTTGCCCAGGTACATGACGCCCACGGTGTCGGAGATGTGCTCCACCACGGACAGGTCGTGGGAGATGAACAGGTAGGTGAACTTGTACTGCTCCTGGAGCTCCTTCAGCAGGTTGATGATCTGGGCCTGGATGGAGACGTCCAGAGCGGAAACGGGCTCATCGCAGACGATGAACTCGGGCTTCAGAGCCAGAGCGCGGGCGATGCAGATACGCTGGCGCTGGCCGCCGGAGAACTCGTGGGGGTAGCGGTCCTTGTGGAAGGACTGCAGGCCGCAGTCGTCCATGACCTTGTCGATGTAGTCGTCGAACTCCTCCTTGGGGACCAGTCCGTGCTCACGGACGGCCTCGCCGATGATCTCGCCCACGGGCATACGGGGCTGCAGAGAGGAGAAGGGGTCCTGGAAGATGATCTGCATCTTGGTGCGCATATCGCGCATCTCCTTGGCGTTGAGGTCATAGACCTCCTGGCCGTTGAACAGCACCTGGCCGTCGGTCTTTTCGCCGGACAGACGGAGGATGGTGCGGCCGGTGGTGGTCTTGCCGCAGCCGGACTCGCCCACCAGACCCATGGTGGTGCCGCGCTTGAGGTTGAAGGTGACGCCGTCCACGGCCTTCACGTAACCCACGGTCTTGTTGAGCATACCGCCCTTGATGGGGAAGTATTTCTTCAGGTCCTTGACCTGGAGGATATACTGAGGATCGTACTGGACCTGCTCCTCAGCGGTCTTCTTGACATCAGCCATTCTGGGCGTCCTCCTTTCCGTAGTAACGGTAGCAGCTGACCATGTGGGTGGGGGACAGCTGGATCATGTGAGGATACTCACCCTGGCAGCCTTCCACGCACATTTCGCAGCGATCCTTGAAATAGCAGTAGTTGGGCATGTTGATGGGGTTGGGGACCTTGCCAGGGATGGAATACAGCTTATCCACCTTCTTACCGACCATGGGCTTGGAGGCCATCAAGCCGATGGTGTAGGGGTGAGCAGGATTGGCGAAGATCTCCTCGGCGGTGCCCTTTTCCACCACGCGGCCGGCGTACATGACCACCACATAGTCGGCCATCTCGGCGATAACACCCAGGTCGTGGGTAATCAGCATGATGGAGGAGTTGATCTTATCCTTCAGGTTGCGCAGCAGGTCCAGAATCTGGGCCTGAATGGTCACATCCAGAGCCGTGGTGGGCTCGTCGGCGATGATCAGGCGGGGATTGCAGGACAGAGCCATGGCGATCATGACACGCTGACGCATACCGCCGGACAGCTCGTGGGGGTACATCTTATAGACGCCCTCGCTGTTGGCGATGCCAGCCATCTCCAGCAGATGGATGGAACGGGCCTTGATGTCCTCGGGGGTCTTGCCCTCACCGTCGTGCAGGGCAATAACCTCGTCCAGCTGGGCGCCGATGCGGAACACCGGGTTCAGGCTGGTCATGGGCTCCTGGAAAATCATGGACATGTAGTTACCGCGGAGCTTCTGCATCTGCTCGATGGGGGTCTTGGTGATGTCGTAGGCCTTGCCGTTGCCCAGATTCAGGCGAATCTCGCCCTCCACGATCTGGCCCTGGGGCCGCTGGAGCAGCTGCATGATGGACAGGCTGGTGACGGACTTGCCGCAGCCGGACTCGCCCACCACGCCCACGGTCTTGCCGATGGGCACGTCGAAGGAGACGCCGTCCACGGCGCGGACGGTACCCACGTCAGAGAAGAAGTAGGTGTGCAGGTTCTCGATCTCCAGGGAGTTATTCTGGTCGTGCATCTGGGTGAGGAACTCCTCCTCAGGCACGTTCTTGCGCTTGTGCAGCTTTTCAAACTGGTCCGTGATCTTGCGGTTCTCCCGGGAAATCCGGCGAGACTCCTTGGCGGACAGATAGCCGCTTTCGTTTTTCTTAGCCATATGATCTCCTCCTTCCTCAGCGCTTCATCTTCGGGTCAAAGGCATCCCGCAGACCGTCGCCAACCAGGTTGAATGCCAGAACCGTCAGCAGCAGCAGCACGCCGGCGGGGATCCAGATGAACCAATAGGTGGTCAGAACGTGGGTGTTATTGACGTCGCTGATGATATTGCCCCAGGAAGCGAAGGGGAACTTGACGCCCAGGCCCAGGAAGGACAGGGTAGCCTCGGTGATGATGACGCTGCCCAGGCCCATGGTGCAGGTGACGATCAGCTGGGGAATGACATTGGGGATCAGGTGCTTGAAGATCCGGCGGGACACGCTGAGGCCGCAGGCCTCGGCGGCGGTCATGTACTCCTGCTCACGCAGGGACAGGATCTGGCCGCGGACCAGACGGGCGATACCGGCCCAGCCCAGGAAGCCCAGGATCAGCATTAAGTAGACCATTCGGATGTTGGGGTCCACGCGGGATGCATCCATGGCCGCGCCCAGAATGATGATGATGGGCATGGAGGGGATGCAGTAGAAAATATCGACGATACGCATGATCAGGTTATCCACCCAGCCGCCGAAGTAGCCGGAGATACCGCCGAAGATCACGCCGATGACGGTCTCAATGATGATGACGATGAAGCCGATCAGCAGGGAGACACGGCCGCCGTACATCAGGCGGGTCAGCATATCCATACCGTACATATCGGTGCCCAGCCAGTGGTCCTTGTTGGGGAAGGAGTACTGATCGTACTGACGGCTGGGCTTCTCCTGGAGGATCTTCCAGCTCATGGTGGCGGGATCATACTCCAGATCGTACTCAGCGGTGGCGCTGGTGGGAGTCTCCTCCTGTGTGGGAGCGTTGGGGTCCTCGGTGTTGATGCCGGAGGACGGCTCCTCGGTGTCGGGCTCCTCCTCAGGCTCTTCGACAACGATCAGGGACTCGTCGGTGTAGCTGAAGGCAGCCTTGCCGTTTTCAGCGGTGGCAATGGCGGCATACAGCTTCTCCTTGAAGTCGCGGCTCAGGAACACGTCGGGGGAAATGGCGTTGACGATGATGTTGCTGACATAGGCCACATCGGCGCCGTCCTGGGAGGTGATGCTGCCATCCTCAGCCAGGGTGTAGGCTACGCCGTCGGCGGTGAATTCCTTAGCGCCGGAGGCGGAGGCCAGCAGGGCCTGATAGTTGAACTCGAAGGACAGGGTGTTGTCCTTGGCGGAGGCGTTCACCAGCTCCTTGCCGGCGTAGCCCACCACCTGACCGTTGTATTCCACGGAATAGAAGTCGTCGGAAACCTTGGTCAGGGTGAAGTTGTCGCTCTTGTTGGAGAAGGTGGTCTTCCCCTGCTGGATGGCCAGCATAGCTCTGGCCTGGGCGGTGAGGCCGAACACCTCGTCGTTGTTGCTGGCGTACTGGAACTCGGTGTTTTCCTTGGCCGCGCCGAAGTCACGGCGGATGGTCTTATCGGTGTAGAAGAACTGGTCCTGACCATAGGGGGAGATCAGGCCGCCGATGAAGGAAAACACGAACATGAAAACCAGGATGACCAGACCGGTGACGGCCATGCGGTTGCGGATGAAGCGCTTGGCCACCAGCATACCGGGAGAAAGGACCTTAACACGACGGTCATCGTTCAGAGAATACTGCTCCTGAGCAGGCTCCTGGTCGGCGTGCTTCATTTCCTCGCGGATCTCCTCACGGATCTCCTGCTCGGCCTGCTGCTCATTGATCTTATCTTTGCGATCTGCCATTTTACTTCCTCCTCCCTTCTTAAGCGATGCGTACCCGCGGATCCACCACGGCGTACAGAATATCAGAAATCAGGTTGCCCAACAGGGTCAGCACGGCCATAAAGACCAGGTAGAACATGGAGAACGGAATGTCGCCGCCCACCATGGACTGGTAGGAAATGTAGCCGATGCCGGGGATGGAGTACAGCGTCTCGGTGATCAGTGCGCCGGAGAACAGGCCGGGCAGAGAACCGCCGATGATGGTGACCAGGGGGATCAGGGTGTTGCGGAACGCATGGTGATAGATGACCTTGCGCTCGGACAGACCCTTGGCCCGGGCCGTGCGGATGAAGTCAGCGTTGAGCACCTCCAGCATGTTGGTGCGGGTGTAACGCATGAGGGAACCGACACTGATAACCACCAGGGTGACGATGGGCAGAACCAGATGATGTCCCATGTCCAGGAGCTTCCCGAAGGCCGAGAGCTGCTCGTGATTGCGGCCGGTGAGACCATACAGGTCGAACCAGCCCAGCTTCACGGAGAAAACCAGCTTCAGCAGAGAAGCAAAGAAGAACGTGGGCAGCGAAATACCGGCCAGAGCCAGCACCGAAATGACATAGTCTGTCTTGCTGTACTGCTTGGTGGCGGCAATGACGCCCAGGGGGATCGCGATGATGATCTCCAGCACGAAGGCGATAAGGCCCATGAAGAAGGAGATCCACACGCAGCTGTTGAATACTTCCGTGACGGGTTTGGTCCACAGCCAGCTGTCGCCGAAGTTGAAGGTCAGCATCTGACCCAGCCATTTGAAGAAGCCGGGAACAATGCCCACGTCCAGATTGTACATTCTGGTGAGCTGCTCCATCCACTCCTCAAAGGACTTGGAGTTGGGCTGCATGGACTTCTGACGCGCCATAGCCTCCACGTAGGACGTGGGGAGACAGCGCATCAATGCGTAGATGACGAATGCGACAAGGAACAGGATGACGATTGAGATTAGAATTCTTTTGATGATGTATTTGCGCACTGATAACCCTCCGATCTGATGATACAGTGATGCAGATTGGCGGAACACGTCTGTTCCGCCCCTCCCTATAGACTACCCACTGCACATCAAGCAACACCCCCGGCCCCGCCCGGGTCGCTCCTTGATATGCAGTCGGGGCACCCCCCGGCGGCCGGAGCCGCCGGGGGCGTACCTTGTGACTTAACCTATGTTGTCGTACAGGTCTTGGGTGCGGAACTTTGTCAGTTCAGCTCGATCTTCTCGACCTCGCTCAGCCAGCCATAGAAGGTGGTGATGTCGGGGGTAACAGTGTTCATGTTGACACGCTGGGTGGAGAAGATGATGGCGTTCTGACGCTGATAGACAGGAACCTCAACGGCCCAGTCAACGATGATGTCCAGGCAGGACTTGTACAGAGTCTTACGATAGCTCTGGTCCAGAGAAGCGCGGGCATCCAGGATCAGCTGGTTCAGCTCGGCATCGTTGATGTCGTACATGTAGTTGGAGCCGCCGGCAGCCTTGCCGTCCATGCCGGAGAAGTAGATCTGATACATATCAGGATCCACGGTGGCGCCCCAAGCGGCAGCAAACATGTCAGCCTGGTCGGCCTCGATGGTATCCCACAGTTGCGTGCTGTCGGACAGGTCGGTGACGATCAGGTGCACGCCGATCTTCTCCAGAGCCTTGGAGGCCTCGGTGAGGATCATGAAGGAGGGGTGATCGCCCTTGCCGTCGGCGGGGATCAGGGCCTCGCGCTCGATGGCGTAGTTAGCGGTATCCATACCACCCTCGGGGTTGGAGACGACCTTGCCGTTCTCGACCTTGCAGCCGGCGGCCTCGAAGAAGGTCAGGGCAGCCTGCAGGGCGGCCTCATACTTCTGCTCGTCGGTCATGTCGGAGGTATAGATGTCCTTACCCTGAGCATCCACAGAGAAAGCGACCTTGTAGCCAGGATCGGCAGCCTGAGGAGCAGCCCAAGAGGTGTTGGAGATGGGGTAGTTGATGACGGAAGCGCGCTCGCCATAGTAGGACTCGATGGCGACGGTGCGGTAAGCAGCCAGAACGGTGGCGAAAGCCTTACGATAAGCCTTGGAGGCATCGGAGCCGGGCTCATTGTTGACGTTCATGGTGTTGGCGCTCATGCCGATGTAACCATAGCCCAGGTTATCCACGGTATCGGTGGTGATGGCGGGGCCGTTGACATCGTCATTCTTGTTGGCAGCCTTGATGGCGTCCACGGTGGTGGAGCTGAAGGAAGGATCGGTGATATCCACGGTGCCGGTGACGACGCCGTTCAGCTTATCGTCTTCCTGAGTCTGCAGGAAGTTGACATACTTGGTCTTGGGGGCGCCCAGATAGTAGGAATCGTTAGCCTCGAAGTTAACGGTACCATTCTCGAACTTGATGAACTTGTAGGGGCCAGCACCCAGGGGGGTGGTGGTCTTCTCGCGAACGTGGCTCAGATCGCCCTTGTCAAAGCCGAACTGGTTGTTCTCGTAGTTGTACTTGGTCTTGTCGCCATAGTAGTGCATGGGGGCGATGGTCACACCCAGCTGATAGATGGCGGTGGCGTCGACCTGGGTCAGGGAGACGGTCATGCTGTAGTCGCCGGTCTTCTTGATGCCGGAGATGTTGGCAGCGGAGGTGCCGGTCTCGATACCCTTGGTGTACTTGGTCTCGTAGTCGTTCAGCAGGCTGGTGAAGGTGGTGCCTTCGGGCTTCTCAGCGTCGACAGCCTCGGCCAGGGAGGGATACTTGGCGACGATGGCGTTGAAGGCATCAGCCTCGGTAGCATCGGCGGGCAGCTCGAAGCCCCAGTTGGCCATGCAGGCGGAAACGGAATCGCCCTCGGCGTTAGCGCCCTGGGCAATGCAGTACTGCATGATGGCCTGGACGAACTTCACGCCGGCCTGATCCACGTCAGCCCAGAAGGCAGTCTGATCCGCCTCTTTCCACTTGGAGAAGTCGGTGTTGTCGCGGCCGGCAGCCAGCATCAGGTTGTACAGGGTGTCCATACCGGAACGGTAAGCATCCATGCCCTCGATGGGCAGAGCAAACAGGGTGCTGTTGCCGTCGTAGGTAGGATCGCACAGGACGTACATGGAGAAGATGACGTCATCGATGGTGATAGGCTCACCGTCGGAGAACTTCAGGTCCTCGCGCAACTTGAAGTTGTAGTCCACAGTGCCATCGGTGTTCTCCACGATCTCGCAGTCAGCGGGACCATAGTAGGTGTAGTCGGTGCCATTGTAGGCCTTGGTTTCGCCTTCGATACCCTTCATGATGATGGAGCCCTGGCGATCGCTGTTCAGCAGGCCGATAGCGGTCATCGTCCAGACGTCCTGGTCATAAGCGGTCTCGGAGAAGAAGGGGGAGAACTTGCTGTTGAACGGGGAATAACCCACGACCAACGGGGTGTCGCTGTTCTGCTTGCCTTTGTTGCCGCAGCCAACGAACAGGCCCAGGCACATGACAGCGCAAAGTACCAGAGCCAAGATACGGGTAGCTTTCTTCATTGGAATCCTCCTTAAATATTTTTGAACGCGGGCAGAAGCCCGGAGTTCACAAAAGAAATTGGTGGATCACGCCTGAGGCGTATCCAAATCCCGGGCGGGGAGCTTTTCCCACTTGAGGGTCAGCATATACCGCCACAGGAGCCACGCTCCCCCGGCCACCAGCGCCTTCAGCGCCAGATAGGTGATCACGGAGGCCACGCGGCCGCCGGAGCCGTTCATCACCAGGTACAGCACCATGGTCACGAAGCCCAGCCCCGCGAAGATCATGCACAGCATGGCCCGGTGGGGTAGCGCCTGCACGCTCTTTTTATAAATGTACTCCCGGATGGGTTCCTCCGCCTTCCGTAGCCGGAGCACCGCCCAGATCACGCTGACCGCCGTAGCGGCCTCGCAGATATAGGGGAGGATGACATACCAGCAGTTCAGCATGGCGGGGGCGTCGCTGCAGCCGCCGGCCACCACGGCCAGCATGACGGCAACGCTCAGTCCCAGCAGCTCCCGCTGGACCCGGTCGCGGCTGCGGCCCTGATCCACATAGGAGTAGTGGGTGCCGGTATATACATAATCACCGGCAAGATTCACATGGAAATCGTTGAGGTGGGCGCGGCGTCCGCCGCGCTTTTTGTTCTTTTCTGCCATGATCTTTCCTTTGGGGACGGCTTGGCGCGTCCATGGCTCGCTGTCCACTACGCACCAGTCTGTTCGCCGATGGCGGACGGTTTTTGTGCATTTTACTTATCGCCGCCCAGGATTAAAATGTTTTCCTAATTCTATCATGAAACAATAGATTTTTCAACACTAAGATTGAACTTTCTGTGAATATTCCAAAAAAAATGACAATTATCCATTTTCTTTGTATTTTTATTCTCTTGCGCCGGATTTTCTGCTGTTTTTATCCGCTAACTTTCGCCGCAGATTAACGGTTAACGATTATATCTCGCAGATGTTTTCGGTGAACAGTTAGGTCAATTCAATCATGTTGTGGCAGAGCTGATAGTACTTCCCCTTCTGGTCCAGCAGCTCCTGGTGGTCGCCCCGCTCGATGATCCGGCCCTGCTCCAGCACCATGATGGCGTTGGCGTTGCGGACGGTGGAAAGCCGGTGAGCGATGACGAACACGGTGCGCCCGGCCATCAGGCCGTCCAGCCCCTGGCCGATGAGCTTCTCGGTGCGGGTGTCCACGGAGGAGGTGGCCTCGTCCAGAATCAGCACCGGAGCCCGGGACACCGCCGCCCGGGCGATGGCCACCAGCTGGCGCTGGCCCTGGCTGAGGTTGGCGCCGTCGGAATAGAGGACGGTGTCGTACCCCTGGGGCAGGTGGGAGATGAAATAGTGGGCGTTGGCGATCTTGGCGGCCTCCATGCACTCCTCGTCGGTGGCGTCCAGGCGGCCGTAGCGGATGTTCTCCATGACGGTGCCGGTGAACAGGTGGGTATCCTGCAGCACGATGCCCAGGGAGCGGCGCAGGTCGTCCTTGCGGATGTTGCGCACGTCGATGCCGTCGTAGGTGATGGAGCCGGCCTGGATATCGTAAAACCGGTTGATGAGGTTGGTAATGGTGGTTTTTCCCGCGCCGGTGGAGCCGACGAAGGCGATCTTCTGGCCGGGCTTGGCGTACAGGGACAGGTCCCGCAGCACCGGCTTTTCCGGCACATAGGCAAAGTCCACATGGGAAAAGCGTACATCGCCCCGCAGGGGCACCAGGGTGCCGTCCGGCATACGCCAGTGGTAGTCGTCGCCCTTCTGCTCCAGGGTCACCTGGCCCTGGTCCTCCTCGGGAGGCAGGTCCAGGATGCCAAAAATCCGCTCGGCACCGGCCAGGGCCATCATCAGGGCGTTGAACTGCTCGGAGATCTGGCTGACGCGGTCGGCAAAGGTGCGGACATACTGCAAAAAACCGATGAGGATGCCGCCGGCCCCCTCCCCTGTCAGCCACAGGACGCCCACCGCGCAGGTGATGGCATAGAAGATGTGGGACAGGTTGTTGAGAATGGGGCCCACCATGGAGGTGACGGTGGTGGCGGTGGTGGAGGCCTTGCACAGGTCCTGATTGATGACGTCGAACTGCTCCATGACCTCCTTTTCGTGGGTGAACACCTTCACGTCACGCTGGCCGGTGATCATCTCCTCCATATAGCCGCTGACGGCGGCGGTGAGGCGCTGCTGGCTGGCGTAGGTGCGCTTGCTGATTTTGGTGGTGACCCGCACCACCAGCACCACGATGGCCCCCAGCACCACCATGATGGCAAACAGCCGCATGGACAGGGCCAGCATCATGCCGATGGTCCCCAGCAGAGAGGTGATGGAGATGGCCAGCTGGGTGATGCTGTGCTGCAGCAGCTCGTTGGTGGCCTCGATGTCGCTGGTGTAGTAGCTCATCAGGGCGCCGGTCTTGTTTTCGTCGAAGAACCGCACCGGCTGGCGCTGCATGGTGTCGAACAGCTCCGTGCGCAGCTGCTTCATGATGATGGCGCTGCACTCCAGCATCAGGCGGTTGAGCAGATAGTTGGTCAGGGCCGACAGCAGGTAAAGCCCCGCCAGGCCCAGAATCAGGCTGATGTACTTGGCGTAGGTCTCGTTGGGGGCTGCGCCGCTGCTCTCCAGCAGGTTGGTCAGGGGCTTCATGCAGTAGGCGGCCCCGATAGTGGCGGCCACATAGGCCAGGATGGACAGCATGGCCGCCGTCAGCAGCAGGCGGCAGTGCTTGAAGTAGCACACCAGACGCCACAGGATGGCGAAGGGGTTCTCTACCTTTTTATTATATTTCTGCAGGTCAACTCGCGGCATGATCCACCGCCCCCTCTCTCATCTGGCTCTCGTACACGTCACGGTAAATATGGCTGCGGGACAGCAGCTCCTGATGGGTGCCCATGTCCGCCAGACGCCCCTGGTCCAGCACCACGATGCGGTCGCAGGACATGATGGAGTTGATGCGCTGGGCGATGATGACCTTGGTGGCGCCGGGCAGGGCCGTCCGCAGACAGCGGCGGATGTGCTCGTCGGTGGCCATGTCCACGGCGGAGGTGGAGTCGTCCAGGATCAGAATCCTGGGCCGCTTCAGGATGGCACGGGCGATCAGCAGCCGCTGCCGCTGGCCGCCGGACAGGTTGGCGGCGTTCTGCTCCAGCACCGTGTCATAGCCGTCGGGGAAACGGTCGATGTACTCGTCGGCCCGGGCGATGGCGCAGGCGGCCTGCATCTGCTCCCGGGTGGCGTTGGGATCCGCCCAGCGGAGGTTGTCGGCGATGGTGCCGGAGAACAGGGAGCCGTTCTGCAGCACCATGGACACGCCGCTGCGGAGATTCTCCAGGGTATACTCCCGCACATCCCGGCCGTCCACCTTCACGGTGCCGGACAGGGCGTCGTAAAACCGGGGGATCAGGCTCACCAGGGTGGACTTGCCCTCGCCGGTGCCGCCGATGACGCCGATGGTCTCTCCGGAGTCAATGTGCAGGGTCACATGGCGCAGGGCCAGCTTGTCGGGGTCGCGGGTATAGCTGAAGCACACGTCCTCGAAGTCGATGCTGCCGCTTTCCACCACTGCATCGGAGGGGCCGTCGGTGATGTCAATTTTCTCGTCCAGCACCTCATTGATCCGGACCAGGGAGGCCTGGGCCCGGGACAGGGACATGACCAGCCAGCTGATCATGGACAGGGAGTTCACGGCCATGCCGGCGTAGTTCACCAGGCTCACCAGCTCACCGGTCAGCAGGCCGGTGGTCTGGAAGATGATCTGGCGGCCGCCCAGCAGCAGGATCAGCACGCTACACGTCCACATAATGCCCATGGTGATGGGGCCGGAAAGGTTGAACAGGCGGCCTGCGCCCAGCTGGGCCCGGCGCAGGTCGTCGGTGGTTTTGTCAAAGCGCTTGGACTCGTAGCCGCCCCGGACGAAGGCCTTCACCACGCGGCTGGCCACCAGATTCTCCCGGACGGCCTGGTTCATGCCGTCCATCATCTTCAGCATCCGCTTGAAGCGGGGCTGGCCCACCTTCAGCAGGATCACCATCAGCACCACCAGCAGAGGGATGCAGATCAGCAGCAGGGGCGCAAGGCCCGGGGAGACGATGAAGCTCATGACCGTGGCCAGGATCACCATCACCGGCGCCCGGTACAGGGTCACCAGGGACTGGCGCATGGTGTCACGCAGGGTGTTGATGTCCGTTGTGGCGCGGGTGATCAGCTGGGGGGTGGAGATGTGGTCGATGTTGGAGAAGGAGAAGCTCTCGATCTTCCCCAGCAGGGTGCTGCGCATATTCCGGGCGAAGCCCTGGGTGGCGATGGCGGAGCAGCGGGCAGCCAGAACGCCCATGGCCATGGACAGGCAGGCCACGCCCACCATAATCGCGCCCACCGTCAGCACGAAGCGGTTGCGGTTGGCGATCAGCTCCGGGGAAAACAGCCCCTGGAGCATGAAGGTGCTCTCCCGGTACAGGCCGCCGTCCACGATGGTGGACATGAGCATGGGGATCAGCAGCTCCAGCACCACCTCGGTGATGCCGAATATCAGGGCGGCTGCCGTCCAACCCTTATAGCGGCCCAGGACGGGGCCCAGGTGTCGGAAAAGCCCCGGTTTTTTCTGTGTCTTGATAAGACGTCACCTCTGTTTCTTTTATGCAGGATTTCTGAAGTTATACACGGCTATTATATCAGACCCCGCCGGGTTTCACAAGCGGAAAAATTCCGCGGCATTTTATCCGCCAGAATCCACAAAAAGCGCGAAAAAATGCTGCAAGCGCAACGCTTGCAGCATTTTTTTATTTGGGTGAAACTTACTTCAGCTCGACCTTGCCGCCGACTTCCTCGACCTGCTTCTTCAGAGCCTCGGCGTCCTCCTTGGACAAGCCTTCCTTCATGGTGGTGGGGGCGCCCTCGACGGCAGCCTTGGCCTCGGCCAGACCCAGACCCATGACCTCGCGGACGACCTTGATGACCTTGATCTTCTGAGCGGCGTCGAAGCCGGTCAGAACCACGTCGAACTCGGTCTTCTCCTCGGCAGCGGGAGCAGCAGCGCCGGCAGCGGGAGCGGCCATGGCGGCGGCGGACACGCCGAACTCTTCCTCCAGAGCGTGGACCAGCTCGGACAGCTCCAGAACGGTCAGGCCCTTGATTTCCTCGATCATAGCAGTAATCTTCTCGGACATTTTGATAAGCCTCCTAATTGTAAGATATTTGTTTGATTTGGGTGGGGCGGAGAGGCCCCGGGGTGGTGCCGGAATTTACTCGGCGGCGGCTTCCTCGGCGGGAGCGCCGTCCTTCTCGGCGATCTGCTTCAGCACGCAGGCCAGAGCAGAGATGGGGGCCAGCATGGTGCCCAGGACCTGGGCCTGCAACACGGGCAGAGCGGGGATGGCAGCCAGAGCATTCACGGTCTCCAGGGAGACGACCTTGCCTTCCATGAAGCCGCCCTTGATCTCGAACTTGCCGTTGAGCTTCTTTGCATAGTCAGCGATGACGCGGGCAGGAGCGACGGGATCGTCCATGCACACGGCCAGGGACGTGGTGCCGTTGAGCTGATCGTCCAGCTCGTTGAGACCCACGTTGTTGAATGCAAAGCGCAGCAGGGTGTTCTTGATGACAGCGTATTCCACGTTGTTCTCGCGGCAGTCCGCGCGCAGAGCGGTGTCCTCTGCCACGGTGATGCCCTTGTAATCAACGATGACACCGGCGGCTGCATTCTGCAGCTTCTCGGTCAGCGCCGCCACGATGGCCTGCTTTTCAGACAGAACTTTTGCGTTGGGCATTCTTTGATTTCACCTCCGGAAAAATTGTCGGTGCGTTCAAAAAGAAAACCGTCCCTGTATCCAAGGACACAAGGACGGTGTAAAGCAATCGAAACGATTTGCCATCCTCGGCAGGACTTACGGCTTGCGCCACCTGCTGTCTTTGGAACGCATCTGGTATTATATCAGGGGCGTGACGGTTTGTCAAGCCGAAGATATCAAATGTTTCAGCCGGTTTTTTACAGCTGCTTGTTGGCGTTCATCTTGACGCCGGGGCCCATGGTGGAAGCGGCCACGCAGGACTTGATATACTGGCCCTTGGCGGCGGCGGGCTTGGCCTTGATGATGGCGCCCAGCAGAGCGGTATAGTTCTCATACAGCTTGTCCGCGCCGAAGGAAACCTTGCCGATGGGGCAGTGGATGATGTTGGTCTTGTCCAGACGATACTCCACCTTACCGGCCTTGACTTCCTTCACGGCCTTGGCCACGTCGGGAGTGACGGTGCCGGCCTTGGGGGAGGGCATCAGGCCCTTGGGGCCCAGCAGCTTACCCAGACGGCCCACAACGCCCATCATGTCGGGGGAAGCGACCACGACGTCGAAGCCGAACCAGTTTTCCTTCTGGATCTTCTCGACCATATCCATATCACCGACGAAGTCGGCGCCGGCCTCGCGGGCAGCGTCGGCCTTGTCGCCCTTGGCGAACACCAGGACGCGGGCGGTCTTGCCGGTGCCGTTGGGCAGGACGATGGCGCCGCGGACCTGCTGGTCAGCGTGGCGGGAGTCGACACCCAGCTTCACATGCAGCTCGACGGTCTCGTCGAACTTGGCGGATGCGGTCTTGCAGACCAGCTCCAGACCCTCCTTGGGATCATACAGGGTCCCGCGGTCGATCTGCTTGGCGCTCTCTTTATACTTCTTACCTCTAAACATCTCTTACACCCTCCTTATTCGCCCACGACGACGCCCATGGAACGGGCGGTACCGGCGATCATGCTCATGGCTGCTTCCAGGGAAGCGGCGTTCAGATCGCGCATCTTCAGCTCGGCGATCTTCTGGATGGAGGCCTTGGAGATGGTGGCCACCTTGGTCTTGTTGGGCACACCGGAGCCGGACTCGATGTTGCACTCCTTCTTGATCAGCACAGCCGCGGGAGGCGTCTTGGTGATGAAGCTGAAGGAACGATCGGAGTAGACGGTGATGACCACGGGGATGATGAGGCCCATGTCATTCTTGGTGCGCTCGTTGAACTCCTTGGTGAATGCCTGAATGTTGACACCGTGCTGGCCCAGAGCGGGGCCGACAGGGGGTGCGGGGGTCGCTTTGCCTGCAGGAATCTGCAACTTTACATAACCAACAACTTTCTGTGCCATGGATAGGCACCTCCTTCATAAAAATGTGGTAGCGGCCGGTCGATACCGGAAACCGCTTTTGGCGAGACGGACACCGTCTCTCCCACTTGCGCCGGAGGGGATGCTCCGGCCTGCCGCGCAGAGACTGCTGCGCCTCAGTGCAGGACCTCCACCTGATCGAGCTCCAGCTCGATGGGGGTTTCTCTGCCGAACATGAAGACCGCCACCCGGACCTTGTTCTTCTCGGGGTCGATCTCCTCCACGGTACCGGTGAAGCTGGTAAAGGGGCCGTCCGTGATCTTCACGGTGTCGCCCACGTTGTACAGCACCACGATCTCGTGCTTTTCCACGCCCAGGGCCGCCACCTCGTCCTCCGTCAGGGGGATGGCCTTGTTGGCCTCGCCCACGAAGCCGGTGACGCCTCGGATGTTGCGGATCAGATGCCAGGTGTCATCTGTCAGGATCATCTTGATGAGGACGTAGCCGGGAAATACCTTGCGCTCCACTTCCTTCATGACGCCGGACTCGGTGACCTCGGTGACGGTCTCCATAGGGATCTCCATCTTGAGGACCATGTCGGACATGCCGCGGTTGACCACGGATTTCTCAATGGCCGCCTTCACGGCGTTCTCATAGCCGGAGTAGGTGTGGATCACATACCATTTCGCGTTTTCAGCCATGCTACACTTCCTCAGCCGGTGAACGCGCCGATGAGGGTCTTGATCAGCAGCATCGCCACGCCGTCGAAGATCCAGATGCAGGCGCCCACTGCAACAGAGCACAGCAGCACCGTTCCGGTGTTCTTGGCGGTGGTCTTGCCGTCAGGCCAGACGACCTTCTTCAGTTCGCTTCTCATTTCGCGGAACCACTTGCCGTGGTCCTTCTTGACCTTTTTTTCCTCTGCCATCGTGCTATCTCCTTCCAATTACTTGGTCTCGGTATGGACCGTATGCTTTCTGCAGAAGGGGCAATACTTGTTCATTTCAAGACGGTCAGGGCTGTTCTTCTTGTTTTTCATCGTGTTGTAGTTTCTCTGCTTGCACTCGTTGCATCTCAAAGTGATCTTCACGCGCATCTAACGGCACCTCCTTATTAGATTGGCGGCCGGCGAAGGCCGCTCTCTGCCTCCCTGCCGGACAGGGCGTCTTTCCCGCGCCGAAGCGAAAAGCGCATGAAAAGAAAGCCCTATACTCACAGGTAAGGTTAAGTTTACCACATGGGTCTGTGGCAGTCAAGAACTTTTTCGGAGAAAATCCCGGTTTTTTCCCGGAAATCCTGCGAAAAGCGGCGCTGCCCCAGGGGCCGGGGTTGCAGGCCGGGGAAAAATCGTGTATGATAGAGGAGAATGACAAAAAAGCGAGGTACTTCCCATGAAGATCATGGCCATAGACTACGGCGACGCCCACACCGGCATTGCCATTTCCGACGCCACCGGGACGCTGGCGGGGTTTTCCACGGTCATCAACAGCCGCCGGCCGGAGGTGGTGGCCCAGGAGATCACCGCCCTCATCCCCCAGCACGGGGTCGGGGAGCTGGTGCTGGGCTATCCCAAGAACATGGACGGCACCCTTGGCCCCCGGGCGGAAAAGGCCGCCGCCTTCGGCGAGACGCTGAAGGAGCTGACGGGCCTGCCGCTGACCCTTTGGGACGAGCGGCGCACCACCATCGACGCCCACAACATCCTGTTCAACAACGGACAGAATGCCAGAAAGCGGAAGAAAACCGTGGACGCCGTGGCGGCGGCCCTGATGCTGGAGGGGTATCTGACCCGGAAGCGGCTGGAGGCGGAGCGATGAACGTGCTCATCATCGGCGGCGGCGCGTCGGGCATGGCGGCGGCCCTGACGGCGGCCCGGCAGGGCCATCAGGTGGTGCTGGCGGAGCGGCAGGCCCGGGTGGGCCGGAAGCTGCTGTCCACCGGCAACGGCCGCTGCAACCTCACCAATGAATACGCCCTGCCGGACCGCTATCACGGGGAGGAGCCGGACTTCTGCCGCTTCGCCCTGGAGGACCCGGAGCTGTCGGCGGCGGGAACGCTGGACTTCTTCCGGCAGCTGGGGCTTGTCACCGTGACGGAGCCCGGCGGCCGGGTGTATCCCCTGAGCAACGCCGCCTCGTCGGTGCTGGACGTGCTGCGGTTCGCCCTGGAGCAGCAGGAGAGCATCCGGGTGCGCACCGGCTGCGTCATCCGCCAGCTGAAGCACCGGGACGGGCAGTTCCAGGCCCGGACAGAAGAAGGAGACGTCATCATGGCCGGGCGGTGCATCCTGGCCGCAGGCGGAGCCGCCGGGGCCAAGCTGGGCGGCGGCATGGACGGCTATCATCTGGCCCGGCAGCTGGGCCACCACCGGACGGTGCTGTACCCCTCCCTGGTGCAGGTGTGCACCGACCCTACCTACCCCCGGGGGCTCAAGGGCGTGAAGGCCCAGGCTGCCCTGACTCTGACCCGGGAAGGTGAGACGCTGACCGCCGGTCAGGGAGAGGTGCTGTTTACGGAATACGGCGTCAGCGGCCCGGCGGTGTTTGACCTGTCCCGCCAGGCGGCCGCCGGAGGGGACGGACTGACCCTGCAGCTGGACTTTCTGCCGGGATGGTCCCGGCAGGAGGTCATGGCCTGGCTGGGAAAGCAGCGGCAGGTCCTGTCCCGGCAGGAGGCCGGTGCGCTGCTGACCGGCGGCGTCCACCCCCGGCTGGGGCGGATGCTATGCAAGGCGGCGGGCATATCCGGCAGCCAGCCGGTATCGGAGCTGACGGACCGGCAGCTGGAGGCCCTGTGCCGCCAGGTGCGGGAGTTTACCCTGCCCATCACTGGCACCTGCGGCTTTGACCAGGCCCAGGTCACCGCAGGGGGCCTGCGCACCGGGGAGTTCGACCCCCGGACCATGGAGAGCCGCCTGGTGCCGGGGTTCTACGCCTGCGGCGAGGTGCTGGATATCGACGGCGACTGCGGGGGCTTCAACCTGCAGTGGGCCTGGGCCTCCGGCCGGTTGGCGGGACGGCTGTTGCATATTTAATGAGGAAGGGGGATGCGCATATGAGACGGGAATCCCTGTGGGACCGTCTGTATCTGTCCGGCATTGACGGCCAGGCGGCGGAGCTGGCCCGGGAAAACGGGCTGGGGCTGGAGATCGCGGCGTTCTGCTATGCTCCCAATCTGGAGGACCCGGCGGTGCTGTCCGCCGTCCGGCGGGACATGACCGGAGTGGAGCGCTTCTGGTTCCACGCCCCCTTTGCGGAGCTGGCCCCCTGCGCCATCGACCCGCTGGTGCGGCAGGTGACGGAAAAGCGATACCGCCAGGCGGTGGACCTGGCCCGGGAACTGGGAGTGCGGCGGCTGGTGATCCACGGGGGCTTCGTGCCCCAGGTGTACTTCCCGGAGTGGTATGTGGAGCAGTCGGTGCTCTTCTGGCGGGATTTCCTGCGGCGGCTGCCGCAGGATATGACCGTCGCCCTGGAAAACGTCATGGAGCCGCAGCCCCAGCTGCTGGCGGAGATCGCCCGGCAGGTGGACGACCCCCGGCTGGGCCTGTGCCTGGACATCGGCCATGCCAACACCTTTGTCAGCCAGGTGCCGCCGGTGGAGTGGGTGGAGCCTATGGCCCCCTGGCTGCGACATGTGCATCTGCACGACAACGTGGGCCGGGAGGACCTCCACGATCCCCTGGGCCGGGGCAGCATCCTCATGGAGCAGGTGCTGGATGCCATCCTGGAGCTGTGCCCGGCGGCCACGTTCACATTGGAAAATCAGGACTGCGGCCCGTCTCTTGCGTGGCTGCGGCAGCACGGATACGGAGCGAACACATGACAAGGCAAGAATTGACAGCATATATAGAGTCCATTCTCCCGGCAGACCGGGAAGCCATGGACGCCGCCCGGCGGCGGCAGGCGGAGCTGGCCAAGCCGCCGGGAAGCCTGGGCGTCCTGGAGGATATGTCCATCCGGCTGGCGGGGGTCCTGCGGACGGCCCGGCCGGAGGTCCGGCGGTGCCGGGTGACGGTGCTGGCAGCGGACAACGGCGTGGTGGCGGAGGGCGTATCCTGCGCCCCCCAGTCGGTGACGGTGCAGCAGGCGGTGAACATGACCTGGCACAAAACCGGGATGTCCGCATTGGCGGCGTATTTCGGCGACGATGTGCAGGTGGTGGACGTGGGCATCCGGACGCCGGTGCCCTGCCCCCAGGTGCTGGACCGGAAAATCCGGTTTTCCACCGGCGATATCGCCGTGGAGCCCGCCATGACGGAGCAGCAGGCCCTGGACGCCCTGGCCGTGGGGCTGGACCTGGCCCGGCAGGCCAAGGCCGAGGGTATAGACGCCGTGGGCGTGGGGGAAATGGGCATCGGCAACACCACCACCTCCGCCGCGGTGCTGGCGGCGCTGACCGGGGCCTCCGTGGAGGAGGTGACCGGCCGGGGCGGCGGCCTGACGGATGAGGGCTTCCTCCGGAAAAAGCAGGTGCTGCGGCAGGCCCTGGCCCTGCACCGGCCCGACGCCGGGGACCCCATCGGGGTGCTGGCGGCGGTGGGTGGCCTGGACATTGCCGCCATGACGGGGCTGTTTCTGGGCTGCGCCCATGAGGGGCTGGCGGCGGCGGTGGACGGGTATATTTCCATCGTGGCGGCCCTGTGCGCCGTGCGCCTGTGTCCCCGGGTCCGGGATGTACTGTTTCTGTCCCACGCCTCCTATGAGATCGGGTATCGCCTGGCGGCCCGGGAGCTGGGGCTGGAGCCGTGCCTGCTGCTGGGGATGCGGCTGGGCGAGGGCAGCGGCTGCCCGCTGCTGTTCCGGGTGATGCAGGGGGCCTGCGCGGTGCTGAACCATATGGCCACCTTCCCGGAGGCGGCCATTGAGGACGGATATCTGGCCCCCATCCGGGAGGGGGACGCATTCACGGTGGACAAATCATGAGAATTTTACTTCTTGGCGGCAGCAAAAGCGGAAAGAGTATGCTGGGCCAGCGGCTGACCCGGCAGCTGGCCGATGGCGGGCCCATGATCTACTGGGCCACCCTGGAGCCCCGGGACACGGAGGACCGGGCCATCGTCCGCCGCCACCTGGCGGAGCGGGACGGCTGGGGCTTCGAGACCCTGGAGCGGGGCCGTGCCCTGCCGGAGGGCCTGGCGGCGGTGCCCCCGGAGAGCGCGGTGCTGTTCGACAGCGTAACGGCGTGCCTGGCGTGCCAGATGTTCTCCGGCCCGCAGCCGGACGCCGTAGCCGCCGCCCGGACGGCCCGGGAGCTGCTGACCGTCAGCCGGCATCCCCGGCACTTCGTGTGCGTATGCGACGAGCTGTGGCGGGACGGCGTGACCTATGAGCCGTGGACGGAGCATTATCGCCGGGGGCTGGCGGAGATCTGCCGGGCCCTGGCGGCGGAATTTGACGCGGTGGCGGAACTGGCGGCGGGCTGCGTCCGGGTATGGAAGGGGGAGCTGCCGGATGCGTGACTGGATCTGCGGATTTTTCATGGCCTGGGGTATGTTCCTGGCCATTCCCTGCCCCAGGAAGATATGGAGCGAAAGCGCCCGGCAGAAAATGCTGGTGTGCATGCCCCTGGTGGGCCTGCTGGCCGCCTGCCTGCCCTGGCTGGTCATGACCGGTATGCACATTGGTCTGGTGCCCTTCATGGCACAGGCTCTGACCAACCCCGGCTACGACGCTGTGTTCCGCCCCGCATTCATTCTGCACAACATGGCAGAAGGCGGTGCCTGCATCGGCGTGGCCCTGCGCACCAAGAGCGCTGAGAAGCGTGCCGAAGCTCTGTCCATCGCATTCGGCTGCATCGTGGCCGGTGTTACCGAGCCTGCCATCTACGGCATCAACCTGCCCCGCAAAAAGCCCATGTACGGCGTGATGGCCGGCGGCGCTGTGGGCGGCGTTGTGGCCGGCCTGCTGGGCGCTAAGGCTTACGTGATGGGCTACTCCACCGTGCTGGCCCTGCCCATCTTCCAAGATACCATCATCGCCATGAGCATCGCCATCGTGACTGCCATCGTGGTGGCTGCCATTGTGACCTACGTACTGGGCTTTGAGGAATAAGTGCTTTACAGGTAAATGAAGAACGCTGCGCCGTGCAGGGGCGCAGCAGAACGTAAAAGGTCCTTCCGGATGCACCCGGAAGGACCTCTTTTTGTATGCATTTTCGGCTGCGGCACGGCGCTTA
>OMAM01000420.1_pt1 | contig 23347 bp, 21 predicted proteins | sample 1644621 | NCBI WGS metagenome assembly OMAM01 (sample SAMEA103958120, study PRJEB25191) | human gut metagenome | biome: human-associated habitat [ENVO:00009003]; feature: intestine environment [ENVO:2100002]; material: feces | place: Germany | collected 2013/2015 | reverse complement strand
CATCCTTGAGGTTAGCTAAGTTGCCTGCGTATGTCAACTTGTCGAGGTTGATGATGTGATACTCAGGATATTTGTTCACGAAAAGCCTTACTACGTGTGAGCCGATGAAACCAGCACCGCCCGTGATAATAATATTCTTCATTTTCTTAATATTCTAAATTCTTTTTTAATGTTTGATCTTTCTCTTCAAGTATTGAAAGAAGATACTTGCCGTAGTCATTCTTCAACATAGGTTGAGCATTCTCACGCAACGTATCACTATCTATCCAACCTTGGCGATAAGCAATACCTTCCAAGCAAGCTACCTTCAAGCCCTGACGTTTCTCCAAGACTTCAATAAAGGTGGAAGCCTCTGAAAGAGAATCATGGGTACCTGTGTCAAGCCATGCGAATCCTCTTGCCATGGTCTGTACCTTCAGCTGCTTATCCTTCAGGAACTCCTGGTTTACTGTTGTGATTTCCAACTCACCACGAGCAGATGGTTTGATATGCTTTGCCACTTCCACCACCTTATTAGGATAGAAGTATAAGCCAACTACAGCATAATTGCTCTTTGGGTGCTGAGGCTTCTCCTCGATGCTGAGACAATTGCCTTGCTCATCAAACTCAGCCACACCATATCGCTCTGGATCACTTACACGATAACCGAAGACGGTTGCCTTGTTGTTCTGTTCAGCATCTACTACTGCCTGATGCAGCATCTGGTTCAAACCTGCACCATAGAAAATATTGTCGCCAAGTACAAGGCAAGCAGACTCATTACCGATGAACTTCTCACCGATTATGAATGCCTGAGCCAAACCATCTGGTGATGGTTGCTCTGCATACTCAAACTTCACACCTAACTGGCTTCCATCGCCTAAGAGACGTTTGAAACCTGGTAAATCAAATGGTGTTGAAATAATGAGTATCTCACGGATACCTGCCAACATCAATACCGAGATAGGATAATAAATCATCGGTTTATCAAAGATTGGAATCAGCTGCTTGCTGATACCCTTTGTGATAGGATACAAGCGTGTACCGCTACCACCTGCTAATACAATTCCTTTCATGTTTATATAAACTAATGTGATATTTTTCTTTTCAAAACAATAATAGGAGTAAAGCAAGCTACCAACAACATAACATAGTATTGCCACTTTGTATAGTAAGTTGTGATACTCTGCTTAACATCAGTATGTTCAAAATTATCCAAACGAGCAATAACGGTCTTGAAATATCTGACAGAAAGATATTTGTAAAGCAAATCCGATTTAATCTTCATCCAGGTTTTACGAGAAAGTTTTTTCTCTTTAAAAGCTTGATTTATCAAAGTCACAAAATCTACAGAAAAGACCTTAAATATATTATAGCCGCCCTTTTTCGGAACATATTGATCTTCAAACAAAACCCTATCATCCAATACAAAACCCTTCTTATAGTCTTGGCTTAACAAAAGTGAAGTTTGAGGAAAGTACCTATCCAGTTCCACATACTCTTTTACTTTATCAAAATCAGACTTCCACATACCATATCCAGCACTCCAAGAACAGAAATACGAAAGCCCAAACATATACTCATCAAAGCCTTCATAGAAAATTACTTTTTTCTTTTGACGAAGACCATTGGTATATATAACTTGTGACTTAGATTTCCTCAATTCCTTTAGCTGCCCGATCAACGTCTTCAATGCTCCTTTCCGAAACATCGTATAATTATTATTCAGTTTCAAAAAATCCCCCTTACCATACGACAGAGCATAAAAAGAATTCTTGAAACCCTCACATTCCGTTATATAATAATGCAAGTTATCAAAATGAAACTCAGCAGCCACAGGTTGAGTAGTGTGTTCCTTGGAATTATCAGAGATAACAACTTCAAAATCTTCCATGCTTACCCCATCCAAATCCGCATAAATACTGGCTATCGTATTACGTAATATATCCAAACGATTGTACGTTGGAATACAAATTGACAATATCGGATTCATTTTATTTAATGTTTGTTTATAATAGTCTTCACATAGTCATAAAAATGTCTAATACCCTCTTCCAAATGTGTATGTTGTACTTCTATGAGGGAATGAAGTTTAGTAATATCCAGCACCATAGAATTGACATCTACGCTTCGACTGGCTTTATAAGTTACTTCGAAAGGTATATCTACACAATGATGCAAACGTTCGATTATATCATTAACAGAATAACCAAATCCACTTCCAATATTTACGATTTCGTTATTTACACCACTATCTATCATCTTATAGAAAGCATCTGCCAAGTCATCTATGTAAATATAATCTCTCACACTTGTTCCATCACCCCAAACCTCAATAGGATCTCCTGCCAGTATTTTTCCTAAAGCCACAGCAATGAATCCCTGATTTCCATGAAGAGATTGTCCCTTTCCGAAAGGATTGGAAGGACGCACTATCAAATAATTCAAATTACCACGACGATTTTCAAACAAGATATTACTTTCAATGATTTGTTTTGTCAAACCATAATATGAAATTGGTGCCAAATGATCATTTTCGTTGAATTTTTCTCCCTGAATACTATTACCATATACGGTTCCACCAGAAGAAAAATAAACAAACTTCACATTTTTCTCCGCACAGAGTTCCATCAATCGTGAAGTTGGGAAGACTACATTTTCAAATTCTCTTTTAAAATCTTCATAGGTACTACCAGGAATTAATGTTGATACAAGATGCACAATCATATTAATTCGATGATCCTCTATGACACACTTTAATAAATCAAAGTCTGCAATTGAACCTCTAATAATAGTCACATCTCCCTCTATGTCTTCCAATCTGCTTTTATTTGCAAATGTAGGTTCAAAAACGAAGATTCTATACTTATCGCTTTTAACAAAAGCATGGATTAAATTAGAGCCGATAAAACCAGCTCCACCAATAAACAATATATTCGTTTTCATGAGTTCTATATATTTATTTGTTTTTCTAAATATTCAGCATACCATTTTGATTTCGCCAAGGCCAATTTCAAGACAACCTTCCAATGGTTAGTTCCATACTCCTTGGCATCCTCCAATGCATTTTTTTGTAAATCTTCTAAGCATTTCTCTACTCCACACTCAGAAGCACTATTTTTCAGTTTATTTTCTATCTCCGTATAATTACATACAGCTTCCTCCTCAAACTTACCCAATAATCCCAATTTCGAGAAATGGTTTTGTATCAATCGGAACATTGATTCTTCAACCTCATGGTTGGAATCATCCAGATAATATTCAAAATCTATATAACCATTTTCATCTTCAAAGAGACGAACAAACAGATATTGCACATTAGGCAACCGATGATAGTAGAAATTGATAATGAGCGGATTACCATCTTCGTCTCTCACTTTATCACCCTTCGCAGAATTACAATCTGAACAACAAGGAAGTAAGTTGAGAGCATTAACGGCATATTCCGGGTATTTTTCCTTAGGAAGTATATGCTCTGTAGTGTTGGCACGGCTAATTGTACAGTAAGGACATTTTCTAAGATAAGTTCTCTTGTTATTACCATCTATCCAGGCACGTATGTCTTTTACCACTTTAGCCTTACTACCATACAACGCTTTCATCAATTGCTTTTCATAGTAAGCATAAGAATCATCTTGGCTCAAAAGATGAACACGTTGGTCATTAAAAGCTGTTTGATATGTCTCATAAGATTTACATACCTTTTCCTCTATACGCAACAAAGCATCTTTATCTGGGCCATTGTCCTTCCGTTCGACAGCCCCTTTGTATAATTCAAAAGCATCCCCATCATAGGGTTTAAAATTAATCATCGCCCACGTCCTCCTTCAACTTTTGCCTAATGTACATGTAAAGATTTAAACTCATAGGTAACCCGTTTGATTTTAAAGTTTCAGCTATCTTATCTTCATCCCATCCATCATGCACGAATCGCTCCACAAGATTACAATAGTGTTTTGATATTTCAGAACGGCCAAATACATCCTCAGTTATTGTGGTCAGATTTTCTCCTAGCGTCTCTGTGTTCATAGGTCGAACCAAGACCGATTTTTCATCATCATCCTTTTCTATCACCGTTACATTTCTCGCCAACAATTCTTGCAATACTACAGAAGAATGGGTAGCGATGATACATGCAGAGTTAAATTCTTGGCAAATTTCGTAGATTATTCTTACAAGTTTGGTAATGCCATTAGGATGCAGATGAACCTCAGGCTCGTCAAAAAGAATCAGAGAGTTTTCACGAATATGAGCATACAATTCTGTGATGATGTTAGTCATCATCGCTTGTCCGCTACTCATCTTCTCTTTTACTTCATCGAATTTTACTTGATTAATCTCATGATTTCTTCCACAAATACCTTTCAGCTTATCTTTTTCGACGACCTCCTTTAAAGTCATCATATAATCACAAACCCTATCCTTATCATAAATGCAATCTAAAGATAAATGAAATCTCTGTTGCATATCATCATCAGAGAACAAAGACTCACGGCTTTTACGTAACCCACAATATATGAAGTTATAAGACGACTTTAAAGACAACTCATAGAATCTATCAAATATGCTATAAGAGATAGCTATAGTCTTAGTAAACGCAGGTTTACGATTGTTGACATAGCACTCTTCCTTGTTTTCATTCAAAGCTTTAGCCAAAGAATAGAGCACAGAAGATTTACCAGAGCCATTCTCCCCTATAACAGCCTTCACCCTATCTAAATTGTATTGGTTGTCAAGGTCACCAAAGAAGAATTTTACAGGAACCAACTCCTCTTTACAGTAGGGAATTTCACATTTCACGGAAAAGTTATATCTCTGACTAATATCTATCCCTTCAAGTACACAAACTGCATTTCGATATGCCTCAAACGCCGACTTGTTTCGTAGCAAAGACTTCTGAAATGCTATGGTCTGTTGATAAATGTCTGCAATCGAAGAAAAATAAGCAGCATCTCTAAGCGCAAACAAAACACTTTTATACTTTTGCGGGAACAAATCCTTGATTGCACTATAGTACGAAAGATCTTGTCCTACAGAACAAAAATGATCAGACAATAGCAAACACTTTTCAGGGAGAACATCAGCTGTTTTATCCTTATAATCATACATAATCTTCACACTTCCAACAGGAAACATCTGTCTGTTTTCATTATAGTAATAAAGTTCAAAAGAAGTCTTATTGCCAAAATCATCCCAATTGATGCTACGTAACACAAAGGCTGGAAACTCATCAACAGTGCTATTAAAGAAAATAGGAATCCGATTTTTCTCTATATCCTCAGGCCATAATTTTCCTTGAATATTTTGTACAAAATTATAAACTGGCAAATTAGCCCTTGTAGCAATACGTTCTAAAGCACAGTCTGTACCAACAAGCACCGAATTTATTTCCCTCACATAGCGAAGAATTTCTTCTTCACTACCTCTAACTTCTGGTGCAACCACCATATTTAAGAATTTATAGTAGGTGTCATCAGTAGACTTAAGCAATCCGAATCGGGTCAAGAAAGTATATTCTTCATCCCAATCCGAATTTTTGCGTAAATGCTGAATGGCATCCCCATACGCATCCTTATACCTTGGATCATCCGAATTCAACAGATGAAGATTCCAAATTTGAGTAAGAAAATCTACTTCATCCATCTGTCCCCAGATGGAACCAAGCGACAAAATATGCTTGAATATCTCAAGTTTCTTCTGAGCGTCCATAACATTTTCAAACTATTCCCGCATTTTGATTATTTTAGCAGGAACACCACCAATAATCGAATTGTCAGGGAAATTTCCTTTTACTATAGCACCAGCTGCCACTACACAACCATTTCCTATAACAGTACCATCAAGAAATGTAGCTTTTGCACCTATCCAGCAATTCTTTCCTATTTTTATGCCTTTTCCATATACTCCTTGCTGTCTAATAGGCATATTCAATTCTGAAAAAATATGATTCTCCGGATGAAAACTTACGTAATTTCCAATAATTGTATCATCTCCAATTTCTAAGCCACCAAGACCTGCTCCATAATGTCCATGGCTGCCAAGACCAACATTATTTCCAATTACCATTTTATCAGCAATCTCATGTAAACTACCAGAAAGTTCTATGTGGGTATGAAAACCTAAAGATACATTATCCCCACAAAACAATCCATTCCGAGACATAGCATTAATGTAGCACTGATAGCCTACATTAAAGTTTTTCCCAAAATGAAGTTTTGATGGACAGATAATTTTAGCCGTAGGGTTGACAAAAACACGCTTAAAAGTTCTCAATCTTATCATTCCATAAATCATAGAGACCAGTTTTGTCCACATAAGACTTACCAGATAAGTAAAAGGTATGGAGGAATCCACTGCATAATCTTCACCTTTTATCTTTGATATCAGTTTACTCGCAAAGTACCCTCCCCGAATTGTCTTACGGAATATAAAGAACTTGAACGCAAGCCAATCTCTCAAGAAGAAAAGAACATTGCCCAAATATGGCAAAGAATGATGGAGCTTGCGAATCTTATAAGACTCAATGATAGCCTTCGTTGAAAAACTCATACCTCCAACTGTCATTCTTGCAATGTGCGCAGGAATCATCAAAGCCTTTAACTTACCCTTCTTTCTAAGCAACAATTCATAGTCGGCACAAATCTTAAAGTCTAGATTATATCCTCCTATTGTTTCAAAAAGATTGTGTCTATTATGAAGAGAGGCTACATGAGCAGCCACCATACCTCTACGCATCTTACTCCATGTAGGCATATCTCCCAAAATTTTCAGCAGTTTACCTTTCATATCAACATACTCATTATGAGCACAGATATAATCATAAGAGTTGACATTTGGAGTATTGTGTATTGCTTCCATGTAGCGATTAATGGCGTTTGGCAACAAGATGTCATCCGCTCCGACAAACATCACCCAGTCACCTTTCGCCTTGCTCACACCTTTATTCCATGCATCATATATTCCCTTATCTGGTTCAGATATATGCACTGCTACTTTATTACCATACGAATCAATTATCGTGTTCGTAGTATCCTTGCTGCCACCATCAACCAAAACCAACTCCGTCTCATCGGTCAACTGTGGCACTATACTATCAAGACATCTTTTCAATGTCTTGGAAGCATTCCATGTAGCTATAATTATCGAAATTTTCATACTTAATTAATTAATTTCTTTATAAACTTAGCTGGATTTCCGCCCCCCTCTCATGCTATATTAGAAAAAGAAAGTTCGGTTACAAAAGCCGTATCATTTACCCCCCAGATTGTTTCTAAGCACTCTAAGAATCTTATTTTTAGCTCTTTCAAATGTCCATGGAACATTATAAGGGAATGGAGCATCTTGCATTTCAAATGATGCTATAGTCACATCTAAAGCCAATCTATTCAAAATATTTTTGTTTATGTATCTGCCTCGGATAAGACCAGCAGCTCGGAATGTATTGAGCTGTCTAAAATCATATAAACCTGGATGATTTTTTATGCAATAATTGCCATACGTTTCAAATTCTGAGAACAAATTACCTCTCTCATCTGTAAAGTCACAAGCATTTATTACTTTTTCAACCCAGAAATCACCTAATACTGTTGATTTTTCTATATCAGCCAACATTTCTTTTACTACAGAAGACTTAAAAATCATATTTTCCGCTATAAAAGAAAAATCAACTTGTCGCTCTATAGATAAAAGGCGAGACAATGTTTTAAAATAAGGCTCATGATACTCTATTTTCTTTGTAAACAGAGGCTTTCCATCTTTAAAGAAGGATAACTTATTTAAAGGTAATGTATCCGCATCCCATGTGAGATAATAATCTGAGACATATTTTGTTTGCGAAAAGGCAAACTTCAACAGTTGTTGAAAATACCAACCTGTTTGTGCTATGTTTCCACCAGCATTTTTCAAATAAGAACTTACTTGCTTGAAACTCAAGCCCTCCAATAGATTATTTTCATCTAAGAGAATACAGTTTTCAGACGAGGCATCATAATGTATTTTTCCAAAATTCTGTTTGTTGGTTACAACATATATCTTTGATACGCCAACAATATTCCGTCTGACATACTTTATTACATGATGCACAAAAGAAATATCTTTACGTGCAACAGGTATCACAACATCAAATTGTTTATTATTCATATTTATCATTATTTGTTTTGATTTTTCTTACGCAATAATTCCATGCGAAAATCTTTGAATTTATTTGCCCAAACAGGACTGATTGCCGCAATAAATGCTACGATTTTCTTCTTAAAAGGGATATTCGTCACAAGTACTTTTATGGCATGTAATCTAATTACACCTCTGTATTTTATATATAAAGAATGAATTTCTTTGTTGGTATAAATATGAGGCAAAGGAAAAGCAAATAGAGATACCCTAAAAGCTTCATAATATACCGCTGAATGAAACTTAGTTTTTTTGTATTTATCTGCTAGATTTAAATCATGCTGATATACTATTAAAGAATTTTGGGTATTTCTAATAGACCAATTTGCCATAATTGAAGTGCCACCTCGTTGATAATACATATATAAAGGAGACTTTAGCACAAGAATTTGTTTTGCAGCACAAACCAATCTTGGTCCGAACTCACCATCTTCATGAAGTATTCCTGGGAAAAAAGCTAAGTTGTTATCAAGCATTAATTTTCGACTTATTATAAATCTCTGACTAGCTCCAAGACAAAAATTAAGGATATAATCAGATGAACCTACAACCAAGTCATTATCGAGACAACGCTCTGAAAAATTTTGCCCGGGATTATCAAAGGCGTAGATTAAGTTACTTGAAAATACCAAATACTGATTTTGCTCTATATAATATAAAACAGTTTTTATACTTTTATCTATTAACCAATCATCACTATCCACAAACCACACAAAATTGCCTACAGACTTATCAAAGCCATTATTTCTAGCCATACTAAGACCTTGATTTTTTTGATTTACCAAAGTACAATTAGTATGATTATCTACATATTTTTCTATAATAGACACGCTATTATCGGGTGTTCCATCATTTACGACAATAACTTCAAAAAGTTCTTCATCGACTTTTTGATTATATATGCTATCTAAACATCTTCCAATATATTTCTCCACATTATACACAGGAATAATAATAGACAGCAGTTTTTCTTTCTTCATACTCTTTGTTGTATATAACATTTATCAACGAGATAACATAAACAATTGCAAAATATGGTATTTATAGAAATTCACAAAACTCTCTATCGTTGGAAGAGTCCTAAATACAGGTATTCTATACTTCAACCAAAACAAACAATTTTTCAGTCTCTTACAATGGTAATCATTTTCACTTGCAGGTTCTACAATTTGCTCATTATTGAAGAACATAGATTCCCATTTTTGTATAATTTTCTCAACTGAGAATTTTTTAGAAACAAAATTATATAGAGAATCAAAGTTGTCTGGTCTGCCTTTCAAGCGTTGTACGATATATTCAGCCAATTGTCCCTCATGCTTAAATAGATAGTTCTTGTTCATAATTGTATCTAAATACGCCGGATGCTTTATCGTAACAATATTACAACCCATCAATTGCATTTCAATACCACAATTGCAAAAAGTTTCACTATCTCCCGTTGGATTTGGAACACCGACTTTACATTTTCCTAACACAGCCCATTTTTCTGTCCCAAGTAAGCCAAGGAAATGGACAGATGACAAAAGATGTCCATCTCTATCTTTAAGGTATTTGATAAAGGAATCCTCATAAGACTGCTCCGCAATTCCATATTCTCCCAAAGAAGAATTCTTATCATATAATTTACCACTACCAATAACATAGAGTTGTGCGTCAGGTACCTCTTTCACTACTTGTTTCCACGCTTTTGCCAAGACATGAAATCCCTTTACAGGAACAAGGCTTCCCATATATACCACATTATTATTATATCGATTTTTTATTTTGGATTCATAAAAGGCTTTTTCATAAATTGGTGTTACATTATATATATAGGTAGATTTTAATATCGCCATATGATCACGGTACAAATCCATTTGTTCACGACCTACATTTATAATTTTCTTTATATACGGTAACTTGTCATACAAATTTAAAACCTTATAAGAAGCATAGTTATGTGCCCATATATAAACATTTAATGAATCTGCATATCCACCCAAAATATTACAATCAAACGATTTAATATCTAATACAATGTCTTTTATATTATTCTTTTTACAATACTCACAACAATCTTCGACTCTTTCTACTTGAACGATATTTTTATGCGGAAACTTTCCTTTAAAATTTACAAACAAATATACATCGAGATTATTGTCTCTCTGGTCTAAATATGTTGAAACAATTAGAAACTCATATTCAGAACCTCCAATGCCAGGATTACCTTTGGTCACCAAAGAGTAATCCATATCTGGCAAAGTATTATTATTTAAGAAGAATGCTATTTTTTTCATTTTTTTTGTTTTTAAAAACTAACATGAACATATACAACGCTACACATTCTATAGCAATAGCAGAAGATGTACATCCTATATTCAAGGTTATAGATGATGCAATTATGTATATGGCAAAAGCACCTATATAGAGGTATTGGGTTGGTACTTTCTTCAATGTAAGCAAAAGTAATCTAAGCCACAAAATGACTAGTGTTAATCCACCCACAAAGCTCATTCCGATAAAGCCTAAGTCAACCCAGTTAACTCTTCCATAAAAAAGAGAACCCACATCTTGAATGTTTTGCATATGCATTCCATAAGATGAATTCCCAAGGAAGCCACCTCCAAATACCCATTCAAATGGACTTTGCAAATATTCATTGTAAAAATACAAAAACTCCATAACTCGGACATTTGAACTAATATCATCAGACTCTGAAGAAGATTTTTCAGACATAAAAGATAGAGAACTTTTTAAGAACTCCAATTGAGATAAACCATAAAAGGCTATTACTGCAACCACTAATAGCAAACATACCTTATAAATTTTTCGCATACCATATATTCTATAGTACATATACAAGAAAGCTAGTACTACACCTATAAGTATAGAACGATATCCATGAAGCAAAAACATCAAAAGTGCTAATATTATATATACAAAATATTCCCTTTTAAATGAAAAGATTATTTTATTTAAAAACATAAAAAAGGTCAAAGACATAATTGTCTCTCCTATAACTTCAAATCTTACCAAATCATAATCATTTAATGTTCTCCAACCTGTTACCGTTGTTAAAATGGGTATATCAAGAAATACATATTGCACAAAATATAAAAGAAGACCTATCTTGGATAAGATTATAACAGCTTTTTCCACCTCTTTAATTGAAGGTTTTATTTTATATAAACCAAAAAATAGAGAAAAGTGAAAAACAAAAAACGCTGCAGAAAATGATGCAAGAACCCCCTGCCCATTAAAAATATAGCTAGATACTATATTGCCTAAAACAGCAATGAATATCAAATAGATATTTTTATGGAATTTAGTTGATTCTTGTCTTATTCCAATAAACAACAACGTCAAATAGATAAATATCTGTACGAATTTATTAGTTAAAAAAACAAATGGAATCAAGCCATAGAACTCAATTCCTATTAATATCAGAAATATGGTTTGATAAACTTTTGTCTTATCTATAGTTGTATTCATATCATTACTTTATTGAAGATATATAAGAATAAGATAATTCTTTCTCCTTTAGAAATTTATCTGTATTTAAACAATTTGGCTTTTGGAGAATCTTTTCGAAATCATTTATTTCTAAAGAATCTATCAGTCTATATTCTTGATTAAATAACGATAGTAAAGAACTAAAACGAGCACTTCCCCTTTTAGAATTATTAACAGAAATAAACGGAACGTTAAAGATTATACAAAATACTGTTCCATGAAAAGAATCTGTAACAACAAGTTTGGCATCTCTAATATTTCTTAACCATTCTTGTACACTCAAAAGACTATTGTTAATTATTTTCTTTCGTTCATTATTTAACGGATAATTATTGACTACCGGCAAACCGATTTTTTTTGCTATATCAGTTATAAATGCCTCTTTGTTTTTTGAACTGTCAAGAAAGAATTTGCAAATATAGTTCTCGTCATACAGCTTTTTAAGATTAGCTTCAGAAATTATTTTATTGTAATCATCTCTATTTAAGAGCAAAGTTGGATCAAGATGTTTTTTACTCTTTAAATTAAAGATTTCATCCATTATGTATTGACCTGATTTTTCTCTGACAGATATGCCGGAAAATGTCGCCAATAAAGCACTCACCTTCTTTTTTTGTTCTTGGGTGACAGGAAAACTATCTATTCCAAAACTTGCAGCATAAGAATAACGCTTTGTTGTATTAGTATCAACCCAATCTAAATAGAAATATAGCTTCATTATTTCTATGCAACCATAATTCCAAACTTGGTCGCTACCTGTTATGACAACGTCAAATTTATTTTTTAAATAATACAAATCTGACTCTTCATAAATAGGATTACTCATATTGAGATGTTCGCTACGAAATTTTTTAAATGGATTGTGAAATACAATATCCCTATAAAAATCTTTCATCTTTTCCTTTAATGTCAATTTATGCAAAGGATACCATCCCCTATTAATTACGGTAACAGAATGTCCGTTTTTTTGCAATATTTTCTGCAAAGCATAACATTGCAAGCAAGCTCCGTAATTATCACTTATCATCGTAACAATAGCGATTTCCATTTTTTATATTTATTTAAAATTTATTTTTTTACAATTTACAAGCTCTTTTGAAAAACGTTTATAACTTTTCTCACCAAACATGAATACCTCAACGACTGAGACATTTTCATAGATTTATACAATCTATAAAATACTCGACGTTGCATATGATTACAAGGATGTTGTTCCACAAAACCACCATTCAAATTCTTAACTGCTTCATAAGAAAACTCTTTTTGATAATAAGATTGCTCATTAAGTTCAACTTTCTCTGGATGATTTATTAACATCAAAGACAATCCTTTATCGTCATCAATATCTTTGTCAACTTGTTCGGAACACCAAAAATCGCCTAACGTCAAATCACTGCCAGATTTACCATTTTTGCACTTACAATCATAACAAGATGGGCGCAAAAATATATCGGACAGGAATCCCCTCATATAAGGATTTTTATAGTGATTATCGGACAACAAAACCGTATTTTGGTCGCCCTTAGAGGGCGACTTTTGGCGGACAACAAAACCGTATTTTTTCCAGCCGTAATAACTTTTGTTTCTAAATTCTATTTCAGATAAATCTGACACAGAATCTATAGACAAATGACAAACCGTTTTTTTTCCAGCCGTCGCACTATGTGCGAGAGGCTTCAATTCTCGTTCCACATATTTTTTCCATACTCCAGGACTTGGAACACCATGACACAAGAAATCTACAGCTAATAAATTAGCATAATCCTTTCTTAGAAATCGTTTCAATCCCAATACTTGACAAGGAGTTCCACAGAACAAGACCTTCCGACCTTGTTTCAAGAAAGACCTAACGTTAACATAACTATTTCCGATGTTACTTTGTACATACTTGCTCTGCAACATCGGCCAAAGACCTTCCATATTTTCCGTATAAGTATGCTTTACATTCCACTCCTTATCAAAGACAGCACCAAAAACAACACCATTTGCTTCTATTGTCTTCTTTGCCAACAATATGAACATACCTCCCGAAGAACTATGACTTCTTTCATCTTCATTGATATTGTATGCACCTATTACTTTCTTTGGTTCTACAGAAACATTACCACTTGTAATAGGACAAACTTTCTCACACAAGTGACAATCTATACATTCTTTAATATCTACTTTTGGATATGAGAAGCCTTCTTTATCTTGCAAGAATGAAATGCATCGCTTTGGACAAGCCTGCACACAAGCCCTACATCCACAACAGTTTTTTTTATTCTTTATTTCTATCATGCTTTTTCAATTTTGACAACACAAATTCTTTTTCTGATTTCTCCAATCCTAAATAATAGATGGAAACAATAACTGAAATAACAGAAATTAATGATACAAAAAACAGCGATAAAAAACCATCCGAGAGATACATCGCCAGCAAGATGGGAACTATTGAAGCAATAATGGTTACCCTTGCACAAGGTGTTACAACTTGTTTGATGTAAGCCCAAATAGACAGATCTATCAAAGGCTTTACCAATAATATTCTTGCAACTTGAGCCACTATACACAAGATTATCTGAATAACAAATGCCCATTCTGGAATTTTCTCACCGAAGAATTTAAAAGCTATCCATGTAAGAGGCAATAACATCAAATTAATACCCCCAACAACCACTTGGAAATTACGTATATTACCATTAGCTCCAACAGCATTAGACAAAGGATTTCCCAAAGCTGTTATGATTGAGATAACCATCATCAACTGCAAGAAAATAACAGAATGATCAGGAATCTCGACAAGCCAAATTCCCAATAGTGTCTTTGCTTCCAAAATAACTGGCAAGCTCATGACAAAGAGCAAATAATAGGTATATTTGGATGAAGCAAATATCAATTTATGCATATAGGCAATGTCTCCACCCGCATAAGATTTATTGATTTGAGGGGTTACAGCTTGGTTAAAGTTATTGCTTAAGTTGCCGACAGCATTTTTAACTTGCATTGCCACACCTCTTGCAGCATTCACTGCTGGTCCAAAATACATGTTAAGTAAAATATTTTGGCCTTGGTCTGCAAATATAACGGCTGCACTACCCACAAGGCTCCACATTGCGTAAACTATCATTTCCTTAAACATAGCATAATTCTTAGGACGCAAGAAATGTACTTTTCGGAATGTTTTAGCAGCATAAACTTGATTAACTATACGAATAATAACTCCAACAGCAAACATTAAGATGGCATATAGAATCAACTTGTCATAGCTAAATATCAAAAGCATCCATACAATAACTAACTTTAGTACCGTTTCTAAGATGGAAATAACCGCAAAAGCATTCATTTTCTCATGTGATGTTATCAGTGAATTATATGGCACACTTATGATATTAATCATGCAAGTGAATATAGAAAACTGATATACCCAACAAGCTGCATAAAATCTGTCATCAGGTATGTTCATCTTCTCATAGAAGAGATATAACCCTAACGTCTCGCCAAGAACTAAGATAATTAAAGCAATGATAAGATGTACTATCACTGCATTACTGAAAGCTATATTCACTCCATTATCATCCTTCTTTCCTAACTCGAAAGTGATGAAACGAGTTGTGGAACAGCCCATGGCAAAATTAATAAATGTAAATAGGCTGACTATTCCGCCCACTACATTATATATACCATAGTCGGTTACTCCCAAAGTTGCCAACACTACACGAGATGTGTAGAGCGCAACACCCATGACAAATATTTGTCGTATATATAAGAACAGCGTATTCTTAGCTATTCGCTTGTTGTTATTTGATTGAAGTGACATAAATATTTAATTTTTCTTTTGTAACATGCAAATTTAAAAGCATCAATTTTTCGTAAAGTTGGTGCCTCACCCTTAGTTTTGATGTGACTTGCTTTCTTTGCTAACGATGTTTCATCAATGGTTCACTTGCGTTCATCTCCTATACACATACCTTGCCAACCTTACGGAAAGCTTCCAATTGTCGTTTACATCCATTTGGAGAAGGTATTCTATGATATCAACCAAAGAAGGCATTGACTTTTCATCATTTATTCAATTTTCTGCCACTTTATTGAGTTTTTCCCAATTAGATAAAGTAAAGTATCTTGTAAATAAACTTTTTGATTCTTTCACAAAGCGAACAATAGCTTGCATACAAGATATTTTACCACTATTGTTTGCCCCAACAAGAATTGTTTGCTTTTCTCCAAAGTCAAGCGTACAATTCTTCAACTTACAAAAAATCTGAATATGTATTTTTGAAATTCTCATTGTATTTTTATTTTCCAAAATCCTTGATTCTCTGCTCCTCTTTCAACGAACAAACCAGCAGTTGTCCATTCTTCTCGGCTACGATATAGCCATTCAATCCTTGAACTACCACCTTGCTTTCATCGGCTGTATGAACCACGCAGTTCTTGCATTCATACAATCGGATATCCTTGCCTACCTTGGCATTGCCAGCCTCATCATTTGCAAGCATGATGATACATTCTTTAGTCTTTCAGACTCTCCTGATACCACTCATAGAGTTTCTTCACGCCATCCTCTATCTCGACTTTGTGGGTCCAGCCGAGGCTGTGAAGTTTATCAACAGAGATGAGCTTTCTTGGGGTTCCATCTGGCTTGGTAGAATCAAACTCGATTTCACCCTCAAAACCTACTGCCTTTACTACAAGCTCAGAAAGTTCACGGATGGTAAGCTCCTTACCGGTTCCCACATTGATGTGGCAGTTGCGAATCTCACCGAGAGATGGGATAGCGCCGCCACGACCCTCAGAGTTGTTTCTATCCACAGCACCATCTACCTTGGCACCATAGAATACAGAACTGTACTTCTCGATACCGATGATGTCCTTGAAATCTACATTCAGGAGCACATGAACACTGGCATCAGCCATATCCTCGCTCCAGAGGAACTCACGCAATGGCTTACCTGTTCCCCAAAGCACCACCTTGTTGTCGTATATGCCATAGAACTCCAATGCCTTCAGAATGCGCTCATGAGAGTTGCTGCCGTCTACATTACCCTCTCCGATGATTTCGCGAAGCTTATCAGTAGGGTTGATAGGACGCTTGTTCATATCTACCTCGATGCTGTGCCAGTCGCCATCGTGGATGAGCTTGGCAAGATAAATCTTGCGCATCATCGCAGGCATCACGTGACTGTTCTCCAGATGGAAATTATCGTTAGGACCATAGAGGTTGGTTGGCATCACAGCGATATAGTTGGTACCATACTGGAGATTGTAGCTCTCGCACATCTTCAATCCGGCAATCTTAGCGATGGCATATTCCTCGTTGGTGTATTCCAGCGGAGAAGTGAGGAGCACATCCTCGCTCATTGGCTGCGGAGCATTCTTTGGATAGATGCAGGTAGAGCCCAGGAAGAGGAGTTTCTTTACGCCATGAGAATAGGCGTTACTGATTACGTTGCACTGCATCTTCATGTTCTGCATGATGAAGTCGGCACGATACAATGAATTCGCCATAATACCCCCCACGAAGGCAGCAGCCAGGACCACTGCATCAGGCTTCTCCTCGTCAAAGAACTTCTCTACTGCATACTGGTCGGTCAAGTCGAGTTCTTTGTGTGAACGACCCACCAGATTATGATAGCCTCTCTTCTCGAGGTTATTCCAGATAGCAGAGCCCACGAGTCCGTGGTGTCCCGCAATATAAATCTTTGCGTTTTTATCTAAACTCATTTTTTTACTCTTATTTTAATTCATCTTCTCCGTGTTGCGGCATATCCACCAATCACGGCATAACATAACAGTGGGATAAGGAAAGCAACAGCCATGCTGCCTGTGGTATCAGCTATATATCCCATTAATACCGGAGCTATCGCACCTCCCACTATCGTCATGATGAGCAATGAGGAGGCAAGCTTGGTCTGTGTTCCCGCATCTCTCAATGCCAATGAGAAGATGGTGGGGAACATGATGCTCTCTCCCAAATACAAGGCGAAGAACGCTATGAGAGATATGGTTCCACTACATACCACCACTATCAATGTGGCGATAAATGTAAGGATGGCACAGGCTAGAAGTACCAGCTTCGGCTGGATATAATTCATGATGACGCCACCAGCCAATCTTCCGACAAAGAATAATCCCATTCCGCCAAAAGCGAGATAGAGACTAGCAGTCTGCTTCTCTATATGAATGCTCTCCTCGGCATAGTTGATGAAGAAACTGTTCACACCCGTCTGGGCTGCCACATAGAGGAATAAGGTAAGCATACCAAAACCGAACGCCATCACACGCATCGGCTTATCTTCTGCCTTCTCATTCGTATCTGCCTCATGTGCTCTCCTTGGGTCTGGCAATGTAATTCTTGACATAATCAATGCCACTAAAAGCACAAAAATACCCACCAGGGCATAAGGAATGGCTATGTTGACACCAGAGAACAGCAATTGTCCGCCAACCAGTGGTCCCACTATCCAACCTATGCCATTGAGCGATTGTGACAGGTTGATTCTACTCTCCGCCTTATCGGGATGTCCCAATACCGTGGTATAAGGATTGGCACTCGTCTCCAGACAGGTTAAGCCGCATCCTATCACGAATAAAGACAATACGAAGAAGTAGAAACTATTGATTTCGCTTCCCGGTATGAACATCAGAGAGCCGATGCCAAAAAGAACCAGACCGGTTATCACTCCTCTGCGGTATCCCCACTTCTGGATAATCCATCCCGCTGGCAGAGCCATCAGGAAGTAGGCTCCATAGACGGCTGCCTGCGTCAGTGCCGACATCGTCTTGCTGATATGGAAGGATTCCTGAAAATGAGGATTCAGGACTTCCAGGATGCCATGGGCAAAGCCCCACATGAAGAAGAGGCTGCTGATAATGAGGAAGGGAACGAGATAGTTATGCCCTTCGTATCTGAAGATGGATTGCTTCATCATGATTCTCTGCAAATTCCTTACTATCCTTTACAACCAGGGCAAGATAGCCACCGCCACCTGCACCCGGCATCTTCCATGCCAGCACATCATCGAGAGCACTGTAATGATCAATCATCGGCTGCACACTCGCCTCCGGTTCTATCACACCATTGATAGACGGATTCACCATACCAGGGAACATGGCTATCTGGGCTTCGAAGGATGCCTTGTATGCTGCTACAAAAGCATCAAGATTGTGCGCAAGAATGGCATTCCAGCATACATCGGCAGCATCGGCTAAAGCCTTCACCTTTGCAGGAGTAATATCCTTGCCTTCTACCACGCTGCATCCCGGACGTCGTGGTTGCATCGGGATCATCACGAGGTGGTCTTCGAGGAAACGGAGGGTCATCTCATCCTGAGTGCTCTCTATCTTCTCTGGCCAAAAGTTGTTGTCATAATAATGACGAGCCAGACCTGGTACGCAGATTCCGATGGAATCCTGGGCACCGGAAATGATGCCGTCGTGGCGCTCCGGATTGTTCTCGAAGCAGAAGACCAGACGGGCGAGCATCTCGGGATCCATCTTTGGGAGCTTCACCGGCCATATCTTCTTGATCATGTTACGGGTGGATGTGGAGAGGCCACATCTGTCTCGAACCTCAAAGGTTGGTTCCAGAGATATGGTGATAGCCCAACCAGGGTGATACATGCTGACGTATGGCTGGTCAATCCAGGTTCCAGCAAGGTCCAAACGGGTTGGGATGCCCGCATTTTGTGTCGTATTATCAGAAGCTGTCGATAAAGCCTTCTTCAAATCGGATGAAGAACGTGCCTTCAGTCCTTCATGGGGTGTACGCTGGAGTTCTACATATTCTATGCCTCGTTCGGCACAGATCTTTCGCTTCTCATCAGAACCGCCTTCTGCATTTACAACAAACACATCAGGTTTTACCTTATCAAGAGTTGGCAGGAAGTCGATGACTCCGCTTCCCTCATTGATATACGCATCCTTCACCGCCTTGATATTCTTGACCATGAAGAGTCGTTCTTCCTGCGGGAACATGGGCTTGCGATGCTTGTACTCTAAATAGGTGGCATCGGAGCCGATGCCTACATACAGATCACCATAACGTGAAGCCTGCTGGAAAAACTCCACATGACCAGAATGTAAAAGATCGTAACAACCACTTACAAAAACTTTCTTAGCCATAAACTTTATGAATAGTTTATAGTTTACAGTTTACAGTTAATAGCATGCTGTAAACTGTAAACTCTTACTTAACAATACCCTTCTCCAAGTATTCTGCAAGATTGCAGCGAACCTTCTCGCCGGCAGCCTCAGCAGCTACCTTAGCCATATCACTCTCTACCATAATCTTGACGAGATCCTCAAAAGATGTGGTGTTAGGATTCCAGTTGAGCTTAGCCTTAGCCTTTGTTGGGTCACCCCAGAGATTCACCACATCGGTAGGACGATAGAAGTCAGGAGAAACCTCAACGAGCGTCTTACCGATGAGTTCCTCAGGACCCTCAACGCAGATACCCTTCTCATTTTCTTCCTTGCCTTCCCACTTCAGTTCGATTCCTACATAGTGGAAAGCCAACTGAGCGAACTCACGAACTGAGTGCTGCTTACCTGTTGCAATCACGAAGTCCTCTGGCTTCTCAGCCTGGAGAATCAGCCACATACACTCTACATAATCCTTGGCATAACCCCAGTCGCGGAGTGAATCCAGGTTACCGAGATAAAGCTTGTCTTGCTTGCCCTGCTTGATGCGGGCTGCAGCCAATGTAATCTTGCGGGTAACGAAAGTCTCACCACGGCGCTCACTCTCATGATTGAAGAGGATACCTGAGCAGCAGAACATGTTGTATGCCTCACGATACTCCTTGACAATCCAGAAACCATACTGCTTGGCAACAGCGTAAGGAGAATAAGGGTGGAATGGAGTGTTCTCGTTCTGAGGAACCTCTTCTACCTTACCATAAAGCTCAGATGTTGAAGCCTGATACATGCGGCAAGTCTTCTCCAAACCACACTGGCGGATAGCCTCCAGGATACGGAGCACACCTGTGGCGTCAACATCGGCTGTAAACTCAGGAGAGTCGAAGCTCACCTGTACGTGACTCTGAGCAGCAAGATTATAAACCTCTGTTGGCTTCACCTTGTTCATTACCTGGATGATGCTCATAGAGTCACCGAGGTCGGCATAGTGAAGGTGGAAGTTTGGCTGACCTTCCAAGTGAGCAATACGCTCACGGAAATCAGTTGATGAACGACGGATAGTTCCGTGAACATCATAACCTTTTTCCAATAACAACTCAGCCAAGTATGATCCATCCTGACCTGTAATACCCGTAATAAGGGCCACTTTTCTATTATCCATGAAATTTTTGATAGAAATTAATAAATATTTGTGTTGATTTTAATGCCTATTAGTATAAACAGTTTTGGAAAAGTTGAATTACTTTCCAAACTCTTTAATCCTCTGTTCCTCCTTCAAAGAGCAGACAAGCAGCTGGCCGTGCTTCTCGGCTACGATATAGCCATCCAAGCCTTGAACTACTACTTTGCTTTCATCGGCTGTATGTACCACGCAGTTCTTGCATTCATACAAGCGGATGTCCTTGCCTACCTTGGCATTGCCAGCCTCATCCTGTGGGAGTAAGGTACGGAGGCTACCCCAACTACCTAAGTCGCTCCAGCCAAACTCAGCTGGCAAAGTATAGATTTCCTTAGACTTCTCCATCACGGCATAGTCAATGCTGATCTTCTCGCAGGTTGGGAAGAGTTTGCCGACCACCTCTTTCTCCTGTTCAGTATAGAAAGAAGGTGCCATCTCATCCATGATGCTGGCAAGATTCGGTTGGAAGGTACGGATTGCCTTGCTGATGGTATCAATGTTCCATACGAAGATTCCGGCATTCCAATAGTAATTGCCAGCAGCAAGGTATTGCTCGGCTGTCTCCAGGTTTGGCTTTTCCTTGAAAGCCTCAACCTTGTAGATTTCATCTACGGATGTTGGCTCTGCTGAGGCTATATAGCCATAGCCTGTTTCTGGGCGGCTTGGCTTGATACCGATGGTAACGATGGCGTTCTTATCGGAAGTATAGCTCAATGCCTTGCTGAGCACTCGCTGATACTCAGAGGTATTAATGACGAGGGCATCGGATGGTGTCACTACTATGTTGGCATCAGGATGCTTCTTCTGAATCTTCCAACAGGCATAAGCGATACATGGAGCGGTATTGCGAGCCTCCGGCTCTGCTAATATGTTATCTACTGCCATGTCAGGGATTTGCTCCTTGACAATGCTGATATATTTCTCGTTTGTCACTACCCACATGTTCTCGACAGGACAGATTGGCTTCAATCTATCTACTGTCAATTGTATGAGGGAACGGCCGACACCCATCACATCTATGAACTGCTTTGGGTAATCGGGGGTTGACATTGGCCAGAAGCGGCTGCCTACGCCGCCGGCCATGATTATGATTTGAATATCGTTGAAATTATTCATAAAGCTTTTTCTTTTACCTCTTAGTCTCCTTAAAGGAAATGTTTTTTCGAAAACCTACCCGTCCTTCCTTACCCTTAAGGAAGGCTCCACCTCTCATCTCGGTCTTCTCCCCTCAGGGAAGAAGAGGAAACCGTTCCTCCTCGTCGCTCTTAACCGCTTCGCTATAAGGTTGGCGGGGCATCAGAGCCCTCGCCATGTTGTGCGGGATGGGACCGCAAGATTATAGAGCACAATCGTGATACGAACTTTACAACTTAAACATTTACACTAAATATGCCTATTTCAAATTTTGAATACTTGTTGAACTTGTTGCTACTTGAACATCATTACTCAATGGTTGCTTATAGAAACGCATCTGCATACCAAATAACAATAAGCGCAAATCAATATCATTATTTATTTTAAACTTTCCATCTTGCTCATTATATTCTAAATCACCATCACTATATTGGCATATATAACTTTTAAGTTCTTCTTTTTGTTCATCAGAATATGTGTTATAAACTCTAGCCACTTCGAATACTCGTTTCCGGTTAGACAAGCTTACCTTATCTTCTGAAAAATCATCGCTTAAACTTATCATATCATTTGATAGAAATTCATGAATTGAACTAGAAGTTCCATGAACATACTCATTTTTGATACAGGAGAAAATATTATATAAACGATTAAGCTCTTGAAAATAAAGAGTATCAGTATTCAAGTCATAAATGCCATCTGGTATGGGATTTATAGTTACCATTTTATTGTCATTGGAAAACTTAATACGATTACCTGTAGTCCAAAAGCCTGCTTTTCTAATATAGCAACCTGTCAACATTCGCTGAATATAAAACTTGTTATCAGCATAATATGCAAAATATTTTATATCATCAAGTTGATTTACATTAATCGTCATCAACTCTCCTGATTCTATTGGATTACCAAATAAGTCATTAAAATATTCTGTATTCCTAAGATTTTCTATCCGAAACCATTGGTGCGCCACATTGTTATTGGGATCATACACCATAGAATCTGACAAGTCCAACTGGTCCAACACACCAATTTCTATCTGGTCACAAATTTTTGCCCATTGATTTTCGTTTTTTATCTTCGCTATTAACGTTCCCATTGATTATAATATTTCTATGTAAACAAATTCTGTCAATTTCTTCAAATGAGGAAAGACTATATTCCTTTCATTTTTTCGTATTACTCTTCGTGAAAGTATAAATAATTCAATTCCACTATTTGATTCCTAAGACATAGCCAAATTTTTGAGCAACTTTTTGTGTTAATAAATACAAA
>OMAM01000408.1_pt1 | contig 23987 bp, 18 predicted proteins | sample 1644621 | NCBI WGS metagenome assembly OMAM01 (sample SAMEA103958120, study PRJEB25191) | human gut metagenome | biome: human-associated habitat [ENVO:00009003]; feature: intestine environment [ENVO:2100002]; material: feces | place: Germany | collected 2013/2015 | reverse complement strand
GCGCCCTCATCAGTCACCTGCGGTGACAGCTTCCCCCGACCGGGGGAAGCCTTCATGCGGAAAATTGGTTTTCGTAGTCGGACATTCTCTGCACTTGCAGTCCGCTCCATCTTATGCTATCCTTATGAATAGAATCCGCAGTTGCCTGTTGACACGTTTTGTGCACAGCGACAGGCTTTCTGCACCGGCGCGGGACTTTTTCTGGTTGTACTGTACCATACCCGGGAAAAAATTGCCCCCTCAGAAAAGCCGTTTTTGGGGGGCAATTCCAAAAAAATTTTTGGGGGTTTGGGGCTTCCCCCTCAAAAAATCCCCCCAAAAAGCCCAAAATTGGGGGGATTTTGGGGGCTTTTCCCACCAAAACAGGCAGCTGCAGCCCTGCCTGTGCCGGTTTTCCCCCTCTGGCTGCAATGTGCGGAAAGGAGTCATGATAAATGGAACGAAGGACATTTTTAAAGCTTGCGGCGCTCGTCCCCGGTCTGGCACTTGCGGGCTGCGGCGGCAGCAAGACCCTGCTCTCTCCCAAGGACCCCACCATGCTCAGCATCTGGCATGTGTACGGCGAACAGGCCGACTCGCCCATGAACCGCCTGCTGACCGAGTTCAACGACACGGTGGGCAGGGAGAAGGGCATCCTGCTCAACGTGACCAACATGACCAACAGCGCCGCCATCGGCGGCCAGCTGCAGGATGCCAAGGCCGGCAAGCCCGGCACGCTGGACCTGCCGGACCTGTTCTCGGCGCACTCCTCGGATGCCAAAGCGCTGGGCATCGAGACCCTTGTGGACTGGAACGACTGGTTTACCGCCGAGGAAATGGCGGCCTATGTGCCCGGCTTTGTGCAGGACGGCATCATCGAGGGGCGGCAGGTGGTGTTCCCGGTGTCCAAATCCACCCAGCTCGTCTTTTTAAACGGCTCCCAGTACGCCCGGTTTGCGGCGGATACCAGGGCACAGCTTTCCACCCTTGCCACATGGGACGGCTTTTTTGCCATGGCCGCTGCCTACCGGCAATGGTCGCAGGGCAAGCCCTTCTGCGCGCTGGACTATCCGCTGCGTCTGGTGGAGCTGAACGCGCTGGAACAGGGCAGCGGCGCGCTGTACAAGGACAGCTGGTACGACCTGACCAACGAGGTCTTCCGCGCTTCGTGGATGGAATTTGCCCGGGCACTGGTGCAGGGCGATATTCTGGTTTCGGATCTGTACTCCAACACGCAGGTGATGACCGGCGAAACGCTGGCGGGTCTTGGCAGCTCTGCAGCCATCCTTTACTACAACGATGTCGTGACCTACCCGGACAACACCACCGAGCCCACCGACCTGCTGCTGGCTCCTTTGCCCCACGCCGCAGGCACCGCCACGCCCCTGATGCCGCAGGCCGGTGTGGGCCTGTGCGCCTTCAAGACCACCGACCAGAAGGCCGAGGCCGCCGCTGTGTTCCTGCGCTGGCTCACCGAGCAGCAGCGCAATCTGGAATTTGCCGCCGATACCGGGTATATGCCGGTGTCCAGCGCCGCCTTTGACGCCATTGCGGACTATCCGTTCGAGCAGCAGAGCTATCAGCGGCTGTACGACGTTTACAACGCGATGCGCATCCAGAACACCCCGGTGTCCGAGCCGGGCATCGTGGGGTACCATGCCAAGACCAAAACCTTCTATGACAGCCTGCGCCAGCGCCAGAAGGACTACCCGCAGCGCCTTGCCGGCGGCGAAACGCTGGAGACCCTGACCGCAGAGACATGGCAGCTGCTGTGCGACAATGCCTGAACCCGCAGCGCAGCCGGAAAAGGGGGACTTTGATGCACTTTTTTGCCAGACACCGTGAGAATATCCGCCAGAGCGCTATGAGCGCCCGGCTGCTGTGGCCCTGCCTGCTGCTGGTGGTGCTGCTGGTGCTGACCTTACGAAAAACTGGGTGTAAGCTCCCTCAAGCAGCTGCAGCAGTTCGCGGCGATCCTGAATTCCGGTGGCAACAGCGTCCCGGACGACGGCGCCCCCGGGAAGGGCTGCTGAACCGGCTGCTCCACCGTTCAATGATGTATCAATAGGAGGTGCCTGCCATGACCGACCTTCGGGATTGGTTAAAGGCGTACAACATCAAAAATTCTATGGGCGGGGAGATGGCATATAACACGATTCAGCGGATGCTGAGCAGTCGCTGGCTTTTCATCTTGCCGGGGCTTGAACATAGCCGCTAACAATGTTAATGCGTCCTAACATCGTCGAAAAATATTGAAAAACCCTGAAAGCGTGCTACAATATAAAGATAAAGAGCCTGCCCCGCTCAAGGGGATGGGCACACAGATAGGAAATACAGAAACGAGGGGTAAATATGTTTGATGCAAAAAAGCTTGCACTGTTTTTGGGCGGTGTGGTGTTCGGCTCTGCCGGCTTCAAGGTGCTGTCCAGCAAGGATGCCAAAAAGGTCTACACCCAGACCACCGCTGCGGTGCTGCGGATGAAGGACTGCACCATGCAGACCGTGAATAAGGTGCAGGAGGAGGCCGGTGACATCCTTGCCGATGCAAAGGCCATCAACGAGAGCCGCGCCGCCGAGGCTGCACAGGAGGTCATCGAGGATACGGCTGCAGAACAGGCCGAAGAGCAGACCGCACAGTGATATAGCGCAGCAGAGCCGCCGCTTTGGGCGGCTCTTTTTGCACAGAGGGGTAAGAAAAGCAATGAAATGTACGATCTTACATGAAGGGAAGGGGCGGATGCGGGTGCACGTCTGCGCTGTGCGCATGACGCTGCACCGGGCAGACGTGCTGGAAGCCTACCTGAACGGGCAGGACAACATCCAGAAAGCCACCGTCTACGAGCGCACCGGAGATGTGGTGCTGACCTACCGGGGCAGTCGGAAGGACGCCGCCGCCCTGCTGGCGGCCTACCGCTTTGACAACGAAGAATTGGAGGTGCTGGTCACCTCCCACGACAGCCGGAAGATCAATCAGGAATATCAGGAAAAGATGGTCGGTCTTGTGGCGGGACGGGTGTTCCGCAAGGTGTTTCTGCCCGCGCCCATCGCGGCGGCATATACGGTGTGGCGCTCCATCGCCTTTGTCTGGAAGGGGATCCGCTGCCTGCTGCACCGCAAGCTGGAAGTAGAGGTGCTGGATGCGCTCAGCATCACCGCCTCCCTCCTGCGGGGAGATTACAACACCGCAGGGTCGGTGATGTTCCTGCTGACGGTGAGCAGCTTGCTGGAAGAGTGGACAAGGAAAAAGAGCTTGGACGACCTTGCCCGCAGCATGGCACTGAACGTGGATAAGGTCTGGGTGCGCACCCCGCAGGGCGAGGTGCTGGTACCGTTGACCCGCGTCCACGCCGGGGACGAAGTAGTGGTGCGCTCCGGCAACATGATCCCGCTGGACGGCATGGTACTGGAGGGCGAAGCCATGGTGAATCAGGCCGCCCTCACCGGCGAGTCCATGCCGGTGCGCAAGACCACCGGTGCCACCGTCTACGCAGGCACGGTGGTGGAAGAGGGCGAATGCGTCCTTGTGGCCAAAGCCGAAGGCGGTGCCAACCGCTACGATAAGATCGTGGCGATGATCGAGGAATCGGAAAAGCTCAAGTCTGGCACCGAGAACCGGGCTTTGCAGCTGGCCGACCGTCTGGTGCCGTGGTGTCTTGCCGGTACAGTGGCTACCTACGCCTTTACCCGCAATGTCACCCGCGCCATCTCCATTTTGATGGTGGACTTCTCCTGTGCGCTGAAGCTTTCCATGCCGCTGGCGGTGCTCTCTGCCATGCGGGAGTGCGGGGAATACCACATCACCGTAAAAGGCGGCAAGTATCTGGAAGCGCTGGCAAAGGCGGACACCATCGTGTTCGATAAGACCGGCACCCTCACCCGTGCCACCCCGCAGGTGGTGCAGGTAGTGCCTTTCTCCGGCTGTGAGGAGCAGGAGGTATTGCAGCTTGCCGCCTGTCTGGAAGAGCATTTCCCCCATTCCATGGCAAACGCCGTTGTCCGCGCTGCCAGAGAGCGGGGTATCTCCCACGAGGAGATGCACTCCGAGGTGGAGTACATCGTGGCGCACGGCATTGCCAGCCGGGTGGGCGGCACGCGGGTGGTCATCGGCAGTGCCCACTTCATTTTTGAGGACGAGGGCTGCACCATCCCGGCAGGGGAACAGGCAAAATTCGATGCACTGGACCCGCAGTACTCCCACCTGTATCTGGCGGCTTCCGGGGTGCTGGCGGGGGTCATCTGCATCGCAGACCCCCTGCGCCCGGAGGCGGCACAGGTGCTGCATAAGCTCCGGAAGCTGGGCATTGCCCAGACGGTCATGATGACCGGCGACAGCGACCGCACTGCCCGCGCCATTGCGGCGCAGGTGGGGGTGGACCGCTGCTTTGCGGAGGTGCTGCCGGAGGATAAAGCCGCCTTTGTCCGCGACGCCAAGGCCGAAGGGCACACCGTTGTGATGATCGGTGACGGCATCAACGATTCACCCGCCCTGTCGGCGGCAGATATCGGCATCGCCATCCATTCCGGTGCTGCCATCGCCCGGGAAATTGCCGATGTGACCATCCGTGCCGACAGTCTGGAAGAACTGGTGACCTTAAAAGCCATTGCCAACGCCCTGCAAAAGCGGGTGGGCAGCAATTACCGCTTTGTCCTCAGCTTCAACTCCGCGCTCATCCTTTTGGGTGCTCTGGGCATTCTGCCCCCTGCCACCAGCGCGATGCTGCATAACCTTTCCACCCTTGGCATCAGCCTGCGCAGCATGACAGACCTGCTGGAGCAGAAGAACGAAGGATAAAAAACCGAAAATCTCGCATAAAACAAGAAAGCATCTGCAACATTCGCTTCTGAATTTCAGAACACAGCGAATTCGTTGCAGATGCTTTTACTTTTAGAGGGCGAGCCCGGTAAGGTGTGCAAATACAGTTTCCGGCCGCGCCCCTTCCCGTGAAAATGGTACGCCGGAGCGTCCGCAGACGCTCCGGCGTACCGAAATTATAAATAGTTTTTCCGCTGAAGATGCCCAGAGCATAGCGGAGGGCATTCAAAATCGTCCTAGTCAAAAAAGGAGACTGATGCACAAATACTGCGCAGCGGCTTCCTTTTTGTTTCAGATAAACCGGCAGAAGCCCAGCCAGCAGCCCAGCAGGAAGAAGAGCAGCGCCTTACCCAGCACCGGCAGCCACTGGTGCTTACACAAGGCGGTATCCCACCGGTGGATGTTCTGTTTGGGGCAGGTGCCCACGCAGGCTTCACAGGCGATGCACTCCCCGCTGCGCAGGCTGCTTTCCTCCAGCTTCAGGCACACCGGGCACTGCTGCTTGCAGGCGTTGCAGCCCGGAATGCAGCCCTCACTCTGCCGGTGCAGCCGTGCAAAGGGCAGCACCGGCAGCAGGGCGAACACCGCACCCATGGGGCAGAGAAACTGACAGAAGAACCGGGGCTGCACCGCCATACCCAGCAAAATGAGCACAAGCAGCGCGATGCCCACACCGAAGCCCTCCGGCGGCAGACGCAGAGCCGTCAGGCGGGAAAATACCTCCCACGGGCTTGCGCCGGTCAACAGCTTTTCCTGCCGGGTCACATACAGCGCTACCAGCCCTGCCAGCAGCAGATATTTGACCTTCTGCCCCCAAAGCACCGCCCGCTCCGGCAGACGGAGCTGCTTTTTGCGGTGAAACAGCTTTTTCTGGACAAGCCCGGACAGCGCCCAGACGGCATCGCCCAAGCTGCCAAAGGCGCAGGCGTACCCGCAGAAAAACCGGTCGAACAGCAACGTGAAGCCGCACAGCCCCAGCAGGGAAAGCGTAAAGCTGTCCGCCGAGAGCACCTCGCCCGCACCGATGTGCAGAAAAATCTGTTTTACCCCGGAAAACCCGGCCACGAATGCGCCCGGCATGGTCACAAAGAAGAACAGCTGCACCCCGGCGCGCAGCCATATGCGGCGCTTTTTGTCCCGCTGACGCTGCTGCGCCGCAGTTAAAGGCTTTGCCTGTGTTTTTTCCATCATCCTGCCGCCTTTCCCAGTGCGTCCGCTACTGCACCGATAAGTCCTTCTGCCGTGAGGGTAGCGCCGGAAACAGTATCCACCTCGGCAGACTGCACCGCCAGCATCTCGTCCAGCAAAGGCAGCGCCTGCTTATAGTAGGGCTTATCCTCACCGGAAGCATCCAGCACCGATATATCGGTCATTTTTCCGTTCTGAATGGTCACCGACACCCGGATGACATCGCCAAAGCCAAAGGCGCTGCCCTCGTAGGTGCCGTCCCGGTAGCCGCTTTGGCTCTGCTCCGCCTGCGCTGCGCTCTGCGCCTGCAAAACGGAAGCGTTGTAGGCTTCCACCTCGGCAATTTCCTGCTTGCGCTGGCTTACCGCTGCCGCCCGGACCAGCGCTACCTGCTGGTATTGCCACAGGATGCCAAGGATCAGCAGCAGGTTCACCGCCCGGAGGAAAAAGTTTTTGTATTTCATTCTGCTGCTCCTTCCGTTTCAGGTTCGGTCCCGGTCTCTTCCGGCGGCAGCGCCGTCTCGGATGACGGCAGCACTTCCTCAGAGGAAGCCGGTTCAGAATCGTCCGGTGTTTCTGCCGGGAAAAGCTGCTGCCACACTTCCTCGAACCACGTGGAAACAGCGCTCTTTTCCTCCGGCTGCACCACCTCCACGGTGGGCACGGTGACCGGCGTTTCCTCGGGTTCTGCCGCTTCGGACGGCGCGGCTTCTTCTGTTGCTTCTGCCGTCTCTTCCGAGGCAGTCTGCTCCGGGGCGGTTTCCTCTGCCGGGGCAACCGCTGCTTTTGCCAGCGCCAGCTTGACCGCGTTCAGGATACCGGTGGAGGAGTAGGTGGCACCGGAAACAGCATCCACATTGGGGTTTTGTCCTTCCAGAATGGCGGGAATGACCCGCTTTGCCCGGGAAAGATATTCCTCCTCGTCCTCAGCGCTCAGAATCGTGATATCGGTGATCTTATCCTCTGCCACCGTGATCTGCACTGTAATTTTGCCCTCAAAGCCTATGGCTTCGGCGGTGTAGATGCCGTCAAGGTAAGTGGAGGGCGCTGTGAATTCCTCCACCACCAGCGGTGCGGCGGGCTTGGGCTGCGGCGGCAGGGGATTGTTGACCACCTCGCCGGTCAGGGCGTTCTGCACCGCGCCCAGAATGCCCCGGCTGGTGTAGGTGGCTTCGGAAACGGCATCCACCTCCCAGCTCTGGGCATCCACTACAGTAGTCAAAAGCCGCTTTGCGCGCCGCAGAAACTGCTTGGTCTCGTGGGAAGCATCCAGAATTTCAACCTCCGTGATGCTGCCGTTTTCCATGGTCACCTGCACCCGGACGGTACCGCCGTAGCCCCGGGAAGAGCCGACGTAAACGCCGTCAGCATAGGGCAGCTTGGGCAGCGCTTCTTCCTCCGCTTCGGAGGAAGCAGCTTCCACCGGCTGCTCCACCACGGCTGTCAGCCTTTCCGGCACGGCAGCCAGCACCGGCACAGTGCGCGGCAGGGCAAAAAGCACAGCCGCCGCTGCCGCCAACGCCGGGAGCAGCTGCACCAGCGGCAGCAGCGTGTTGCTTCGTTTTTTGTTCATTCCAAGTCCTCCTGACACGGAAAAGCAAGGCCGCCTGCATAGAGCGACCTTGCTTTTTGGGTATTCTGTTTTTTGCCGGATCAGGCAGCTTTCAGGTTCTGCACGGCATCGGTCAGGTGGGTCACCTGCTCCAGTGCAGCGGCCTTATACAAGGTCTCGCGGCTCAGCAGCTCCACGCTTTCGGCCAGTTCGGTCTCCAGATTGGCGTAGCTGTCGGCGGTGTAAGCGGCCTTTGCCTTGCCCTGTGCTTCGGCAACTACAGCCTGCAGGGCGGCGCGGTCGGCATCGCTTGCCAGTTCGTGCTTGGCAAGGTTTTCGGCAGTGGTCTGGAACTTGACCACCGTGTCGGCATAGCCCAGTGCGCGGATGGTGATGGTCCAGTAGCCGGTGCCGTCCGTGCCTTCCGGCAGCTGGCAGCGGGCGGAATCGCTCAGACCCAGCTGGATGCCCATGGACTTGTGCATCCAGTTGTCGGCTGCAAACTTGGTGCCGTAGGAGGCCTTGGCGTGGGTGTAGGTGCTGTCGTTGCTGTAGTAGGTCCACACCACGGACTGCATCCGGGAGCCCAGCTCGCCGTAGTTGCCGTTCAGGTCCACGCGGATGAACTCGCCAAAGCTGCCCACATCGCTGCCGCTGCGCAGGTTCACGGTAAGACCATCAGCAGCTTTCTGGGCGGCTTCAGCCACGCCGGAACCGGTGCCGGTGTGTGCGGCGGAGAAGGTGTAGCCATCGCCGCTCTTGGTTGCATACTTCAGGCCGTTGGTGTTCTTGTCCACCGCAGCCGTCAGGGTGTAGGCGGTCAGGTTCTTTTCAGAGTAGCCGCCCACCAGCTGGCCGCCGTTTTCCACAACGGTGTACTTGGAGCAGAAATCTGCAAGGTCGCTGGTAGCCACGCGCACCGGCACATACTTGGTGCCCAGCACCTCGTAATGGTCCATCTGCACGGTAGAGCCATCGGCCTTGGTAATGGTGCCGCGGTTCCAGCCTACGGTAGTGCCATCGGCCAGATAGATGGTCTTGCCATCGTCCGACCAGTGGGAAACGGTGTAGGTGCTGCCGTCCTTGGCGTAGATGACAGCAGTGCTCTGGAAGCTGCCGCGGTGCAGACCATGGTTGGCGGTAGCGCGGGAAACGGCGTCAAATGCGCCAAGGTCGTGCTCCTCGTGGCTGTCCAGCTGCGCAGAAGCGGCAGTGCTGCCGGCAGCATAGACCTTCTCGTTTGCCCAATACTCGTCCCAAGTCAGGGCAGCGTAAAGGTAGGTGTACTTTTTGCCCAGCAGAAAATCGAAAAAGCCGTTTTCCTCCTCGGCGGGGGCTGCTGCAAAGGCGGTAGCGGTCAGCAGGCTGAGCGCCATAGCCGCCGACAGCAGCAGGGAAAGAAATTTCTTTGTTCTCATGAAAAAATGCTCCTTTCATCACACTGGCAGGGGATAGGGATCATGTAGTTAGCATCACCTAACATTGCGCGCAAAGAAAAACCCGCGGGGCAAAGCCCCTCAGATGGTTAGGATAAGCTAATTGACGAGACCTAAAATAGCACGCCTGCAAAGCGTTGTCAAGAAAAAACGGGGATGTTTACAGAGGTTAATTTGTGGGCAAAAGGTGCCGTTTACGCTCTTTATGCTGCAAGCCCTTGACCTTTTTGCCGGAGCGCAGTATACTTTTCATGTGGTTAGTTATAAATAACCGCAAGGAGGTACTACATGATACAAGACGCATTCTGGGGGATCTTGATCCCGTTTCTGGGCACAAGCCTTGGAGCAGGCTGTGTATTCTTTTTAAAAAACTCTTTGCGTGACGGCATCCAGCGCGCCCTCACCGGCTTTGCCGCCGGGGTCATGGTGGCGGCATCGGTATGGAGCTTGCTGATCCCGGCCATGGAGCAGGCCGCAGATCTGGGCAGGCTGGCGTTTTTCCCGGCGGCAGCAGGCTTTTGGCTGGGCATCCTGTTTTTGCTGCTGCTGGATCATCTCATCCCGCATCTGCACCAGAACAGTTTGCAGGCCGAAGGGCCAAAAAGCCAGCTCCAGCGCACCACCATGATGGTTCTGGCGGTAACACTGCACAACATCCCGGAGGGCATGGCGGTGGGCGTGGTCTATGCCGGATATCTTGCCGGAACTGCTCAGATCACCGCCGCCGGGGCGCTGGCGCTTTCCCTTGGCATTGCCATCCAGAACTTCCCGGAGGGTGCCATCATCTCCATGCCGCTGCGGGCGGAAGGAATGAAGAAAGGCCGGGCGTTCTGGGGCGGCGTGCTGTCCGGCATCGTAGAGCCCATCGGGGCAGTGCTGACGATTCTGGCGGCAGGCATCGTGGTGCCCGCTTTGCCCTATCTGCTCAGCTTTGCCGCCGGAGCCATGCTGTATGTGGTGGTGGAGGAACTGATCCCGGAAATGTCGCAGGGACAGCACTCCAACGTTGGCACGGTGTTTTTTGCGGTAGGTTTCAGCGTGATGATGGTGCTGGATGTGGCACTGGGGTGACGGTTTGAGGGCTCCCGAAAGCGAAATCTTTTTCGAAATCTCCGAAAATGCCTAAACTTCTTGATAGAGGCAACAGCAGGGCGTATTCTTTTGCCAGAAGGACCGCTGAGAAGCGGCTTTTTGTATTTCTAAAACCACTCGCTAGGCGAGTGGTTCGATAAAGATTTTATAGCAGTTTGCATTTTTAATGCACAAGCAACATTCGCAAACTGCATATCGCAAATATGCTGTTTTGATAGACACTATTTCTGAAAATTGCGATAAAATAATATTCCTTTAAATATGCCCAGAGCGCAAGCGGAGGGCATTAAAAAACGTTTTGTGCGGCTGCCTTTATTTATTGCTTTCCGGCAGCTTGAAGTAGACGCGGTATTCGTCCGAGTAGATCTTGCTGCCCATGCGGCTCACGCCGCCGTACAGGTGGGTGCGCATCAGCGGCTCAATGGCGTCCAGATCTTTCTCCCGCAGAATACGCAGCATCTCGGCGTGCTCGCTGACAACGCTGGACACGTTGCGTGCGCCCACGATGTCCAGACGGATAAAGCGGGAATAGTCTGCCTGCGGGCGGGTCATCTGCTCCCAAAGGTACTCCTTGCTGGTCTTGCGGAACCAGTACGCGTGCATGGCAAGGTCGCAGCTGAGGAAGTGGTTGAAATCAAAATTTTCCGGGTCACTGCGCCCGGCAGCGGCCTCCAGCAGCATATTATAAAGGTGCTCCACAGCAAGGATCTCCATGGGCGAGCAGCTCTGCACAAAATCCCGGAACACCATGCCCTCCACGGCAACACGCTGGAAGATGAGCTGATCCACCACGCCGATGTCGATGGCGGTAACGATGGTGCCCTTGCAGGGGATGATCTGCACAAAGCGGTTCTGCTCCAGCCGCTGCAAAACGCTGCGGATAGGGGTGCGCGAAACACCGAACCGCTTGCACAGCTGGTTTTCGCTCAGCGCTTCCCCGGGCAGGATCTTCAGGGCACAGATCTCGTCCTCGAGAATATGATAAAGCTCATCCGTGTGCTGTAATGTAGCCATAGTGGTTCTCCATTTATCCGGTAAATTAAACTTAATATCATTGTACCGTCCCGGCAAACGAATGTCAATGCTGGAATGGAACTTTATTTGACAGCTTGTATACAAGTTTTTGCGCTTGCGTACGGAGCTGCTTATGAAACGGGAAAATTGATATACCACTTCATAATGCAGGAAAAGTGCTGATGGAATGCCGTGATAAAGCGGATGTTGTACGGAATGTACAAAGAAAACAGAAAATAACTGTCAAATGCTATAATTGCAAAGCGCTGCGGTTTTATGGTGGCAGCACGGCGGGATAAAATGCTGTATACAAGGTTTTGCTAAAAAGGCTGAAAGGGGCCAAATACCCTGCATACACCGGAGCGTTACCGGAAAATACAGCAGGAAATGTGCTTTTTTGTGTATTGCGGGGGTGCTGTGCTGCTGCGGGCTTGCCTTGCTGCGCAAAAGGCGGTAAACTGAGGGTAGGCAAAACGCCCGAAAAGGAGAGACGACATGGCATATACATACAAAGGCTGACCTCAAGCACGACCTTGCAGCAATGGGGCTGACAGGAAACGAGACCATCCTGATCCATTCTTCCATGAAGTCCATCGGCACGGTGGAGGGCGGTGCGGACACAGTTCTGGACGCGCTGATGGAGTTTTTTGCGGAGGGCTTGCTGCTGCTGCCCACCCACACATGGCGGTTTATCAATGAGGAGAACCGGATGTTCGATGTGTGCCGCAGCCCGTGCTGTGTGGGCATTCTGCCGGAGCTGTTCCGGCAGCGCCCCGGGGTGGTGCGTTCGCTGCACCCCACCCACAGCATGGCGGCTTACGGCAAGGACGCGGCTGCTTACATAGAAGGGGAGCTGGACGCCAACACTCCCTGCACCCCCGGCGGCTGCTACGACCGGTTGCGGGCAGCTCACGGCAAGGTGCTGCTGCTAGGGGTGACCCACGCCCGCAACACCTTTATCCACAGCGTGGAGGAGGTGCTGAACGTCCCGAACCGCCTGACCGACAAGCCCCTGCAGCTGACCGTGGTAGACGCAGCCGGGGCGCAGCACACCGTCTATATGCGCCGCCACTACAACGCGCAGCAGCCGCACATCTCGGAGGATTTCGTCAAGCTGGAGCAGGCGTATCTGGACTGCGGTGCAGCCCGGAACACGAAATTCGGTGATGCAGCCTGCATTTTGTGCGATGCTGAGGGGCTTTTCCGGGTCACCCGCCATGTTCTTGCCCCAAATCCCGAAGCCTTTGTCACAGAGCCTGTCATCCCGGCAGAGCGTTGGCAGGCGCTTTGCACCGGCAAAACCTGAGACACTCCCGGTCATTGCAGCACGATGCCGGAGCTGCTGATGCATAGAAATCGGTCGCACGTGGTTTTTGTGGATAAATATGTGAAAATTGATTGAAAATTCTTCCTGATAATGGTAAAATATTTTTATATCTCTCTTGTGCTGTGCCTTTTCGCGGGAAAGGGGCAGCGCAAAACAGGAAATACGCAAAAATTACGGCATCATTTCCGTGGGCGGGTTTTACAGCGCACACTCTTGCGGGCGGTGATGTACGAGCAGTAAACCATAGCAGCTTTGCCGCAAAGCGGCAGCTGCCCGAGAGTTGTGAGGAGAACGATTTTGACGAACAAAAGAACAATGCACCGCATTATTTCCGTGCTTGCGGCACTGGTAATGGGGCTGTCCCTGCTGACCGGCTGCGGCACAAAGAGCGCAGAACAGCTGCAGCAGCAGGAGGACGCCCAGACCATTCAGGTGTATCTGTGGAGCACCAGCCTGTACGGGACCTATGCGCCCTATGTCCAAGCGCAGCTGCCGGACGTGAACATCGAGTTCATCGTGGGCAACAACGATCTGGATTTTTACAAGTTTTTGCAGCAGAACGGCGGCCTGCCGGATATCATCACCTGCTGCCGGTTCTCGCTGCACGATGCTGCCCCTTTAAAGGACAGCCTGATGAACCTTGCCATGACCAACGAGGCGGGTGCGGTGTACAACACCTACCTCAACAGCTTTAAAAACGAGGATGGCAGCGTGAACTGGCTGCCGGTCTGTGCGGATGCCCACGGCTTTGTGGTCAACCGCGGCCTTTTTGAACAGTACGATATCCCGTTGCCCACCGATTACGCAAGCTTTGTTTCGGCCTGTCAGGCATTTGAAGCGGTGGGCATCCGCGGCTTTACCGCCGATTTTGCCTACGACTACACCTGCATGGAGACCCTGCAGGGGCTTTCCGCTGCCGAGCTTACCACGACGGAAGGGCGCAAGTGGCGCACCGCATACAGCGACCCCGCCAGCACCGTGCGAGTGGGTCTGGACGATGCCGTATGGCCGGGTGCGTTTGAGCGGATGGCGCAGTTCATTCAGGATACCCACCTTACGGCGGACGACCTTGCACAGACTTACGATCCCGTGATGGATCTGTTCCGGAACGGGGAAGCTGCCATGTACTTTGGCAGCTCTGCCGGGGTCAAGATGTTTCAGGACGAGGGCATCGACACCACCTTTTTGCCCTTCTTCAGCCAGAACGGCGAAAAGTGGATCATGACCACCCCGTATTTCCAAATTGCTCTGAACCGTGACTTAGAGCAGGACACCGAACGCCGCGAAAAAGCTATGAAGGTGCTGAACGTCATGCTCTCTGAGGAGGCGCAGAACCGTGTCGTTGCTGACGGGCAGGACGTGCTGAGCTACAGCCAGAACGTCCCCCTGCGCCTGACCGATTACATGAAGGATGTGCGCGATGTGGTGGAAGAAAACCATATGTATATCCGCATCGCTTCCAACGATTTCTTTGCCATTTCCAAGGATGTGGTCTCCAAAATGATCGCAGGCGAGTACACGGCACAGCAGGCGTATCAGGCATTCAATGCCCAGCTGCTTGCCGAGGAAGCGCCTGCCGATGACAAAATCGTGCTGACCAGCGGGCAGAGCTATTCCAACGTGTTCCACGCAAACGGCGGCAACGCTGCCTTCTCGGTTATGGCAAACACGCTGCGCGGCGTTTACGGCACGGATGTGCTGCTTGCCACCGCAAACAGCTTTACCGGCAGTGTGCTGAAGGCAGACTATACCCAGAAGATGGCGGCTTCCATGATCATGCCCAACGGTCTGATGTCCCGCCAGCGCACCATGACCGGTGCTGAGTTGAAAGAAGTTGTCCGCGCCTTGGTGGAAGGCTGCGAGGGCGGCTTTGTGCCCTTCAATCGTGGCTCTCTGCCGATAGTCAGCGGTATTGCCGTGGAGGTAAAGGAGAATAACGGCAGCTATACCCTGACCGGTATCACCCGCAACGGGCAGCCGCTGCGGGATGACGACACCATTACTGTGACCTGTCTGGCAACGTCAAAGCAGATGGAAGCGCTGCTTGCGAGCAAGAGCGGCACGTCTGAGGACGGAGACGCGTGGGTGAAAAACACATGGCGCGATCATGTCTCCGGCGGCAGCGCAGCGCTTGCAGAGCCTGAAAACTACATGACACTGAGGTGAGCGGAATGGCAGACGAAAAGCGTAAACCAAAACGGAGCTGCCATCCCCGGCAAAAGTGGCTCCCTGCTGCTGCCGCTATCCTTCTGCTGGTCTTGCTGGCAGTCGGGCTCAGCGTGCGGTACATCTCGTTTGTGTCGCAGACCATCTATCAGGAAAGCACCTCGCATCTGGAAGAAGTGCTGCATAAATCCAACAATATGCTAAAAGAGATGGTGCGCAAAAATGTGACCTATCTGCATTTGTACAACGGCTTTTTGGAAAATACCTCGGACGAGGACGAAATTCAGGCGTATATCGAGCAAGCACAGAAGAATACCGGATTTGCCAACTTTTACTTTCTTACCTACGACGGCAACTACATCACCGTGACCGGGGAAACCGGCTATCTTGGCTTGCAGACCAATCTGGACGAAAAGCTTGCCCACGATGAGGATGTCGTTGTGAACACGGCGCTGCCCGGCAAGCCCCAGATGCTTGCGTTCATCTGTCCCGAAACCCATGGCAGCTACCGGGGCTTTGCCTACGATGCCATTGCCATCTCTTATTATAATGATGCGGTGCTGAGATTGCTGGACAACTCTGCCTTTGAGGGCAATGCCAGCAACTATGTCATCTACCCGGACGGGCGGGTGGTCATCGACAACTCCGTAAACCGCAAGGAGACCATTTACAATTTCATTGCGATGCTGCGCGACCATTCCGACCTTTCCGAGGAACAGATCACGGAGCTGTCCAATGCCTTTGCGCAGGGCAGCAGCGGAAACCTGAGGGTCAAACTGAGCGACACCAGCTATTATCTGGTCTACGAGGGCACTGCTGTCCAGAACTGGACGATGGTGGGGCTTGTGCCGACCAAGATCGTCAATGCCAGTCTGGACGAGCTGTGGTTCCATACGGTGCAGATCGTGGCGGGCATCGTTGCAGGTCTTGCGCTGCTGGTCATTCTGCTCATCGTGCGCAGAAGCCATACAACCCTGCGCCGGAAGAATACCGAGATCTTGTACCGGGATGAGCTGTTCCAGAAGCTTTCGCGTAACGTGGATGATGTTTTCCTGATGGTGGACGTAAAGACCACCAAGGCGGATTATGTCAGTCCGAACATCGAGCGGCTGCTGGGCATCCCGTGGAGAGAAGTCCGGCAGGATGCCCGTGTTCTGGCAGCGCTGCACCCGAATGGTTTCCCGGAGCGCGACAAAAACTATCTGAAAGGGCTGCTCAGCGGGCAGCAGCGCGAATGGGATTTCGAGTTTGAGTATCGGGAGACCAAGGAGCGCCGCTGGTTCCACGTCATCGCCATAGGCAGCGAGGTAGAGGGCAGAGCCAAGTATATCCTTGTCTTGTCCGACCGCACCGCCGATAAGCAAGTGAATCAGGCGCTTTCCAACGCGGTTGCCGCCGCCGAGACCGCCAACCGCGCTAAGAGCACCTTCCTTTCCAATATGTCCCACGATATCCGCACCCCCATGAACGCCATCATCGGCTTTACTACGCTGGCGCTCAGCAATATCGATGATACAGAGCGGGTGAAGGATTATCTTGGCAAGACCCTTGCATCCAGCAACCATCTGCTTTCCCTCATCAATGATGTGCTGGATATGAGCCGCATTGAAAGCGGAAAGATCCATCTGGAAGAGGTGGAGGTCAACCTTTCGGATGTGCTGCACGATTTGAAAACCATCGTCAGCGGGCAAATTTTTGCAAAGCAGCTGGAGCTTTACATGGACGTCATGGACGTGACCGACGAGGACGTCTACTGCGACAAGACCCGGCTGAACCAGATTTTGCTGAACCTGCTGTCCAACGCCATCAAGTTTACCCCGGCGGGCGGCACGGTCTCGGTGCGGGTGCGGCAGCTTGCCGGTAAGGTGCATGGCTGCGGGCAGTACGAGTTCCGCATCAAGGATAACGGCATCGGCATGAGCCCGGAGTTTGCCAAAAAGATCTTTGAGCCCTTCGAGCGGGAGCGCACCTCCACGGTAAGCCGCATCCAAGGCACCGGCCTTGGCATGGCAATCACCAAAAATATTGTGGATATGATGGGCGGCACCATCGAGGTGCAGACAGCGCAGGGTAAGGGCACCGAGTTTACCGTCTGCGTGCCCATGCGCGCACAGACTGAGCAGCGCCCGGTGGAAAAGATCACCGAGCTGGAAGGCCTGAAAGCACTGGTGGTGGACGACGACTTCAACACCTGCGACAGCGTGACAAAGATGCTGGTCAAGGTGGGTATGCGCGCCGAGTGGACGCTTTCCGGCAAGGAAGCGGTATTGCGTGCGCGGCAGTCTATCGAGATGAGCGATGCCTACCACGCCTATATCATCGACTGGCGCCTGCCGGATATGAACGGCATCGAGGTCACCCGCCGCATCCGCAGCCTGAACGATGATACGCCCATTATCATCCTGACCGCCTACGACTGGTCGGATATCGAGGTGGAGGCAAAAGCTGCCGGTGTGACCGCCTTCTGCTCCAAGCCCATGTTCATGTCCGACCTGCGCGAGACCCTGATGAGCGCCCTTGGTCAGAAGCAGACGGATGCGGCGCAGGGGCTTCTGCCGGATAAGAACGCCGACTTCAAGGGCAAGCAGATCCTGCTGGTAGAGGACAATGAGCTGAACCGTGAGATCGCACAGGAGATCCTGCGGGAGTACGGCTTCCTTGTCGATACGGCTGAAAACGGTGCTGTGGCGGTGGAAAAGGTAAGCACCGCAGCGCCGGGCAGCTATGATCTGGTGCTGATGGATGTGCAGATGCCGATCATGGACGGCTATACCGCCACCCGGAAGATCCGCACGCTGGACGACCCTGCCCGGGCAACGCTCCCGATCATTGCCATGACCGCCAACGCCTTTGACGAGGATCGCCGCAACGCACTGGAAAGCGGCATGAACGGCTTTTTGTCCAAGCCCATCGTGATCGGCGACCTTGTGCAGGAGCTGCATAAAATTTTGTGACCCGAACGCCTGTCAGAAGCATAAATAATAAAGCACCCGCAGCAGTTTCCCGTTTTTTGCAATGAAATGCAGGGAGAATGCTGCGGGTGCTTTTTGCAGTTTGACACCCGAAAAACGGGCGAAAAAAGAAATATCTTTTCATATTTGTGCGGTGGGTAGGACGAAATTTTGTCAGATGCGTGGAATATTGCAGAAAAATTTGTGAAAAGCAGCCAACGGATATCCCCAAAACGTGTTGATATTGAGAAAATAGACGGAAGATTGTTTACAAAAGGATTACAGGCTGGTATACTTTTTAGCGGTAGATCCCTATGAGATCCGCAAAGAAACAAGAAAGGAAATACCGAACCGTGAATACCACCGCACCGCACACCCTGAGAAAACGATTGCTGACCCTGATACTGAGCTTTGCCTTTCTGCTTACCTGTCTGCCCGCTGCACTGGCAGTGGATCTGAACGTGGACGCAGGCTTCTACTTCAAGCAGAGCCGGGGCGGCACCTGCACGCTGGCTTCCGCAGCCATGATGCTGCGCCGCCGTGCCTACTTTGACGGGCTGACCGATTGGACGAACGTGACCGAGAACAGTGTGCGCTCCACAGCATGGGCCAACGGCCTTGCGCACAGCTTTACATATAAGGAAATGCAGGTGGGCTACGCCACCCTGCCCTCCAGCCTGCAAAGCAAAACGGCGGTGCTGATCTCTCTGCTGGAGCAGCACCCGGAGGGCATCGTCCTTTACGACCGTACCCAGCCCCATGCGGTGCTGCTGACCGACTACACCAACGGTATTTTCTATTGTTCCGACCCGGCGGGGAACATCGGCTATGGCCGCATCCCTATTACAAGCTCCAGCGTGTCCATTGCAAGATCTTCCTGCTACTGGTACGTCACCGCAGATCATAACAGCGTGGCGGCACAGGCCGACGGCCTGCGGCTGGAAGGGGTGCGCTACCCGGTAAACCTTCGCACCGGCAGCGGTATGACGCTGACCGGTACAGCCAACAGCGCCACCGGTACTACCCTGACCAGTGTGCAGGTGGCGGTTCTGGACGCAGCTGACCAGACTGTGCAGAGCGCGGCGGCACAGGTGAATGCCGCCGCTTTCTCTCTGAACACGCTGGACAGCCAGATCCGCTTTGGAGAGCTGCCGGAGGGCAGCTACACCTATATGGTGCTGGTGACGGACTCTGCGGGTGAGAGCCTGTGCTTTGCATCGGACTTCACGGTGTCCGGCAGTGCAAGCAGCACCCAGACCTACTGGTCGCTCAAGGACGCCGAGGGCACCAAGCTGCAGCAGACGGTCCAGCAGGTGGAGACCACGGTAGAGACCGCCGCCGAGACCACCGTAAGCTGGTTTGCACAGCTGTTCGGCTGATAAAAATCTGAACATAATTCGGGGCTGCTGCACAAAGCAATGTGCAGCGGCTCCATTTGCGTAATTGCGTAATTTAGGACTTTATTTAAAATAAATTTTCCGCTTTGTTCTGCCGCTATTATCCCCGCAGTTCCGTGCCGGGGTAGTAGTGCGCCAGAATGGCGCGGTAGTCTGCACCCTGCTCCGCCAGCGCCTTTGCGCCCCACTGGCTCATGCCTACGCCGTGGCCGTAGCCCCTTGTGGTAAAGGAGAAGGTGCCACTCTGCCAGACCACCGTAAAGCAGGTGCTGCGCAGCCCCAGCGCCTTGCGCAGGGCGGTACCCTGCACCGTCTGCCCACAGACCGGCAGGCTGTCTACATAGCCGGAGGGGGTGAGCATCGGCGTGCCGAACCACTGCGCCTGCTGCGAAAGGTCGGCGGCGATACCCAGCCGTTCGGCCAGCAACTGCTGTAATTGGGCGGCAGAAAGATTCAGGGTGTATTCATAGTTGTCGGCGGCGGTGTCGGTGCTGCTGTCCACCGGTACAAGATAGGGCAGGGCAGTGCCCCAGACGTTCTCGCTGGCTTCGGTGCGGCCATTGGACATGGCAAAGTAGCTTGTCCCGGCGGGGGCGTCCCCGTAATACAGCACCTGCGTCTGTACCGCATCCACCAGCGCGGAAAGCCGGGCGTAGTTGGCCGCGTAGGCGGAGCCCCAGTAGCTGTGCAGCACCGCATCGGTCAGGCAGCCCTGCCGCCGGGCGGGGTCTGCGGTGAACCATGCGCCGTTTTCCCCCGTGTTGTGATCCCGGCGGTAAAGGGCATAGCTGTGCGCCGCCACCGTCTGTGCCTTCAGTGCTTCATCCGGCCAGCTGACCGGCATTTCAGCGGCAACCGCCCCGATGAGATACTCCCGCAGCGGCAGCTCCACCGCCTGCCCGGTGCTCTGATCCGTAAAGCAGACGGTATCGGCTGTGTCAGCAGGGGAGGTGGCCTGACCGCTGCCTTCTTCCGAAGCGGCAGAGGATGCTTCTGCTGCGGACGGAGCGGTGCTCTGCGCAAGGGTCATGCGGGCAAGGCGGTAGGCAGCACACGGCAGGGCGCAGCCCAGCACCAGCAGAACGGCGCACAGCAGCAAAAAGGAACGTTTCATACTAGACCTCCTCCCGGAACGCAGGTTTTGGGAACATCATACGCCCGGCGGCGTGCAAACCGGCGGGAAATGCGCAGAGAAAAACCTGCATTTTTGCGCTTTACGGTGAGAAGTGCGCACTTAGCGCTTGAATTTACTGCACAAAAGCGATATTATAAAAGTATGTCCATCAGAGCGTAGGATGGACGGGAACGGAAAGTATAAAAAGTAAGAGACGGAAAGGAGCACTCCTATGAACTTTGCACACGCAGAAGTGGCAACGCTGGACCCGACGACCATGCGTACCCTGTGCGAGGAGTACATCGCAAACAACTACATCGACCCGGAGACCAGCGAGCGGCTGGGGGTTAAGCGCGGCCTGCGCAACCCGGATGGCACCGGCGTGCTGGCCGGCCTGACCAACGTCTGTGACGTTGTGGGCTACAAAAAGGATCAGGAAGGTCATGTGATCCCCACCCCCGGCAAGCTGATCTACCGGGGCGTCAACATCAACGAGATCGTGGACGAGGCTTACCGCAACGACCGCTTCGTGTTTGAGGAAGTGATCTGGCTGCTTCTGTTCGGCAGCCTGCCCACCCGGGAGCAGCTGGACGATTTCTGCGAGATCTTAGCGGAGTCCCGCGCACTGCCGGACGGCTTTATGGACACCATGAACGCTCCCTCGCCCAATATCATGAACAAGTTGCAGCGCTGCGTGCTGGGCCTGTACTCCTACGACGACCGCGCTGAGGATCTGAGCCTTGAGAACATCCTGAATCAGAGCATCAACCTGATCGCCAGTATGCCCACCATGATGGTGAACGCTTACCAGATGAAGCGCCGCTACTACGATAAACAGAGTATGTTCTTCCACCTGCCCAAGCCCGGCCAGAGCACGGCAGAGCACATCCTCAGCACCTACCGCCCGGATCAGAAGTTTACCCACGAGGAGGCAAAGCTGCTGGATATGTGCCTGCTGGTGCACGCAGACCACGGCGGCGGCAACTGCTCCACCTTTACCACCCGTGTACTGTCCTCCTCCGGCACGGACACCTACTCGGCTATCTCTGCGGCCATCGGTGCCCTGAAGGGCCCCAAGCACGGCGGCGCGAACCTGATGGTCAACCGCCAGCTGCAGGATATCCTCAAGCACGTTGAGAACCCGGAGGATGACGACGAGGTGCGCGAGTATCTGCGCCGCATCCTGCGCAAGCAGGTGGGTGACGGCTCCGGCCTGATCTATGGCATGGGTCATGCGGTGTACACCATCAGCGACCCCCGTGAGGTCATCCTGAAGCAGCGCGCAAAGCATCTGGCCTACGAAAAGGGCTTTGAGGAAGAGTACAATATGCTGTGCAGCATCGAGCGGCTGGCACCCGGCATCTTTGCCGAGGAAAAGGGCAGCTCCAAGCCGGTGTGCGCCAACGTGGACCTGTTCAGCGGCCTGATCTACAATATGCTGGGCATCTCGGAGGATCTGTACACCCCGCTGTTTGCCATCGCCCGTGTGCCGGGCTGGTGCGCACACCGGGTGGAAGAGGTGATCTTCGCCAACCGTATCATCCGCCCGGCCTACAAGTATCTGGGCGTGCGCCAGAAATATAAGCCCATCGAGGAGCGTTAATGAAACCGTTAGAGTTCGTTGTTATCCTGCTCTGCGTGCTGCTTGGCCTTGGCCGCGGCGCAGACCTTGCCTTTGCTACGGACGCCGCCACCGGTCTGTGCACCGCAGGCGCGGTGTGGTGGCGGTATCTTGCCTTGGGCGCTGTGGTACTGACCGCAGTGCTGGTCGGACGCAGCCGTCCGCTGCCCCCGGAGCCGCTGCGCAGCCGCCGCCCGGCGGCAGGCGTGCTGGCCTTTGCCGGGGCAGTGTGTATGCTGGCTGCCGGCGCGGCGCAGTTCGTGTTCGCTGCCGGTACGGTAAGCACTTTTGTGCGCATTCTGCTGGAGGTAGCCTGTGCCGTGTGGCTGAGCAACCTCGGGCGCAGCTGGCTGTGCGGGGATGGCTGGAAAACGCCTGCCGGCGGTCTGCCGCTGGCCATAGCGGGCAGTGCGCTGTTTTACTGGAACGTGCTGATGCGCTTTATGGAGAACAGCTCCAGCTGGCACAGGGTGCAGCCCACAGCAGCGGTCTGGCAGGAGCTGGCGGCGCTGTTGTTTCTGGCGGCGCTGGCGCGCACGCTGTACCTGCCCCAGCCGGAAAACGGCCGCACCCTGCACGCTGCGGCGCTTGCAGCTTTCTGTCTGTGCCTGTGCTGGGAACTGCCCCGGGTGCTTCTGCTGTTGGCAGCGGGTCTTGGCAGCGGCGCTGCGGCGGTGTTGCCGGAACTGCTTTCCGGTCTTGCGCTGTGCTGCATCGGCGGCATGGGGCTTGACTGCATTGGAAAGGGAAACGCTGGAAATAACTGACAAAAACGGCTGTGCACCCTTGGTGTAATTGAACAAAAGCTTTGTGGCAAGGTGTACAAAATCATACAAAAGCAAAAAAAGATAAAATTGTGTTGTTAATTTTTTAGCAGATACTTGAAAGTTTGCCGGTTTTGGTCTACAATAAAGATACCGTGATTTATCCGATTATGGGTAAAATAATTAGGAGGTACTATTACAATGGCTGTTAGAGTTGCTATCAATGGTTTCGGTCGTATTGGCCGTCTGGCTTTCCGTCAGATGTTTGATGCTGAGGGTTACGAGGTCGTCGCAATCAACGACCTGACCAGCCCCAAGATGCTGGCTCACCTGCTGAAGTACGATACTGCTCAGGGCTCTTTCTGCGGCAAGATCGGCGAGGGTAAGCACACTGTCGAGTCCACCGAGGATTCCATCATTGTTGACGGCAAGGAGATCAAGATCTACGCTGTTAAGGACGCAAAGGATGCTCCTTGGGGCGAGCTGAACGTTGACGTCGTTCTGGAGTGCACCGGCTTCTACACCAGCAAGGAGAAGAGCATGGCTCACATCCAGGCTGGCGCAAAGAAGGTCGTTATCTCTGCTCCCGCAGGCAACGACCTGAAGACCATCGTCTACTCCGTCAACGAGAAGACCCTGACCGCTGAGGATCAGGTCATCTCCGCTGCTTCCTGCACCACCAACTGCCTGGCTCCCATGGCTAACGCCCTGAACAAGACCTTCCCCATCGTTTCCGGTATCATGACCACCGTTCATGCTTACACCGGCGACCAGATGATCCTGGACGGTCCTCAGCGCAAGGGCGATCTGCGCCGTGCTCGTGCTGGCGCACAGAACATCGTTCCCAACACCACCGGCGCTGCTAAGGCTATCGGCCTGGTCATCCCCGAGCTGAACGGCAAGCTGATCGGTTCCGCTCAGCGTGTACCTACCCCTACAGGTTCTACCACCATTCTGACTGCAGTTGTTAAGGGCAACCCTACAAAGGAAGCAATCAACGACGAGCTGTCTGAAGTACAGGTTGTTTCCTGGTACGACAACGAGAACTCCTACACCAGCCAGATGGTTCGTACCATCAAGCACTTCGGCAAACTGCTGAACGCTTAATTGGCGTTAGGCTTTTTCGTATAAGACAAAGGCCATTGGAGGTCCGGTCTGAGAAGGACCGGGCCTCTTTTCATCGTATTGGAAACCTTGTTTCCATACGATAACAGTTAAAATTTCAGGAGGTTCCTATCATGGGCTTAAACAAGAAAACCGTTGATGACATCAACGTAAAAGGCAAAAGAGTCCTCGTAAGATGTGACTTTAATGTACCTCTGCAGGACGGCAAGATTACAGATGAGAACCGTCTGGTAGCAGCTCTTCCTACAATCAAGAAGCTTGTTGCAGATGGTGGAAAGATTATCCTTTGCTCCCACCTCGGAAAACCGAAGGGAGAGCCGAAACCGGAACTTTCTCTTGCACCTGTTGCAAAACGTCTCACAGAACTTCTGGGACAGGAAGTTAAATTCGTTCCGAGCCCGGTTGTTGTTGATGATACTGTAAAAGCAGCAGTAGCTGAAATGAAAGA